>Ga0210025_1000034_pt1 | contig 217980 bp, 212 predicted proteins | sample CryGeyme20150102_FD_183989 | JGI IMG/M metagenome (GOLD analysis project Ga0210025, IMG submission 183989) | Groundwater microbial communities from Crystal Geyser aquifers in Utah, USA - Crystal Geyser metaG 2015-0102 (SPAdes) (version 2) | ecosystem: Environmental > Aquatic > Deep subsurface...
AACATCGCGAAAATCGGAATCCAGATCATCACGATCAGCTGGGACGGATAATAATAATCGCCCTCCGACGTTGAGCAGATTGCGCAGATTGACGAAAGATTCTAATTGCTGACCGGCAGGAATATGCATTAATACAGCACTGCAAATAATTCCATCAAAGCTCTCATGTGTCGGTATGCCCGGAAGATGGCCTGGCTGTATCCGTGTGGCTAATTCCGGGCTATGCGCGATAGCCATTTCTCTCATCGCTGCAACTGGTTCGACGCCATATGCGTCATAGCCCTGTTGTAATAACGCTTTAACGTCACGGCCAGAACCACAGCCAACGTCCAGTACCCGGCTGCCAGGTAAAAACGTCATGGGAAAATAAGGCATTAAAGGACTTTGCACTGACTCATAACGGGCAAAAACATCCCTTACGTTGCGCTGGTAGAAAGAGAGTGTGTTTTCGTCGGTCATATCCTTCGGCCGTGAATCGTTATGAATGTATCAGTAATCCGCGAGTATGATCAGCCTTGATCCTCATGAGCGCAACCGTGTTGATTAGCGCACCGTTTTTGATTTGTGTCACATACATAGCAAAGGCAGAGACAAAGTCGTTTTTGTGGTCGGAGAAGCTGGTGCTAGGTGCAGGATTTGGTGCTCTTATCGAGTGAAGAAAGAGGTAAAGCAGTGGATCTGAGCACTCAGGAAGACATGCGACTTGCAACCTAAGCAGTGCTGCAGTATGTTCAATATCATTGAACGTTCATTTTTATTGAACATTTGGAGCTGGCAATGCCCCACTCAGATTCACTTAGCGATGGTATCCATTCATTGGCCACAGCCGTTCAGCTCCCGGTAGAGATCGTTGGGCTTAACAGCTCTTTGTCCAATAACGGCTTGGGTATCATTATCGGAACAGCACCAGCCATACCGCTGTTCTCTCTGGTTCAGGAAGCTGACAAAGCGGAGTTTGGTGAGCTACTTCGCCAGGATGGCGCGTATCGGATTGTCTTTATGGATCACATATCACCTGTACAGGCGACGAAGTTGAGGGCAGCCGGTATCCAATACCTGGATGCTTCGGGCAATTCCTTTATTCATCAGCACGGCCTGCACATCGTTGTGATTGGAAAGAAGCGCGCCACCGTTGCATCGAACAGAAAACAGCTGCCGGCCGAGATCAAAACCGGAAAGGCTTTTCAGCCGGCAGGTTTGAAAGTTGTTTTTGCGTTACTGGCCGACCATGAGCTGGCAAGAGCTTCGCTGCGGACCATTGCTGATCGGGCCGGTGTGTCACTGGGGGCGGTCAGTGCAATCATCAAAGATCTGGCTGCCCACGAGTATCTGGCGGGCAGTGGGAATCAGCAGGAACTGATCAACGCCAAAAAGCTGGCTAACCGTTGGACAGAACTCTACCCCTATAGCATTCGGGATAAGGCTCATATCGGCCGCTTCACGGCTCAGGCCCCGGATTGGTGGCAGGCATTGCCGACGGATGTGGATTATCAGATCAGCGGCGAGATTGCTGCACTCAAACTCACCGGATACCTGAACCCCAAAGACGGCATCCTCTACGCTGAGGACGCTCAGTTGCCTGCCCTTATGAAAGCCGGTCGGTTACGGCAATTGAAAACCGATGAAAAACCAGAATTCATCATTGATATCTACCGACCCTTCTGGAAAGTGGATAGCGCAAAGCATATTGCGCCTGATCTGATAGTCGTCAGCGATTTGTTGTCGACGAGCGACCCCAGAAATGTGGATGCAGCCAGAAGGGTAATGAATGAATACCTTGATTGATGTAACCGGTAAGCTGCCACACGGTCTGGTCGAGATGTATCGGAAGGTCGATATCTGTGCCAAAGGTCTGGGCATTGATTACCTGATTGTCGGAGCCATGGCACGGGACCTGGTTATGCACCATGGATTCGGCGCACATATTGAGCGCGGAACCCGGGATGTGGACTTTGCGATCCAGGTGGCCTCATGGCAGGAATTCAATACATTAAAAGAAGCACTGTCTGCCCAGGGGCTTTCCGTGGATCAGAAGCTGACATATCGGCTGGGCTTCGTCGATTCAGACAGCTTGCCCTGGGAATTGGACATCCTGCCTTTCGGCAACGTGGTCGATGCGCATCACGACATCAGCTGGCCACCGGATGGCGAGTTTAAAATGTCGACACTGGGCTTTCCGGAAGCACTGCTCCAGGCATGGCAAGTAAAGATCACGCAGGCCCCTGAGTGCCTGGTTAAGGTCGCGAACCCCGTCGCCATGATCATTCTTAAAATGGTCGCATGGACCGAACGGGACCGCGAGCTAAGAAAGAAGGACGCTGCAGACATCGGCTACATTCTGCAGAATTACGCCAAAATCCCCTCAGTCCTCAGCTGTCTTTACGAGGATGGGCACATGGAACGTTGCGACTGGGATGAGGACATGGCTTCCGCTGAACTTCTGGGGATTGAAATAGCTGACGTATCAGCAGAACCAACCCGTCAGTACATCATCAAACATCTGGTGGAAAACCAACCCAACAGGGCAGCTTTTGCCCGGGATATGAATCCCATCCATGGCACTCAATGGTTAGACCGGCTTACTGATCCGCTGGTCTGAAATCATTCTGAACGTTAAGCATCCGGGCGTAACGTCTTTAGCGGGTGTCCGGATTTATTGAACCGCTACAAGCCGGGCGACGTATACGTAGTGTTTTGAGCTCTTTCACGACCTTTCACAGCAGTGAAAGACTTTCACCGCACGTTTTTATCTGCTTGCGATCTCTGATTATCAGTAACGAAAATTCACCCGCATGGGTATTCATCTTTCACGCATCTTTCACGGACTATGTCCGGCCGATATCTGAAAGTGAAAGATCCGTGAACGGCGTGAAATCACCGGTTTTAAAGATCGGTGTATCCTACTCGCAGCGACTTTGCCTGCATCAGCGGATAGGCAGAGAGCACATCGTAAATCGGCGTCATGCGGAAAGCGGATTCCGGTTCAATGAAGAGGCTGAAGTTTTTGGCGTGGCCATCAATAGCCGCCAGCATCCAGAACAATATCTGCAATTTAAAGAAGGTCTCACGGTCATGAATCGCCTGTTGGGAGCCGCGTAACAACTCCATACCTTCTTTTATTTCTGGGCAGCTATGATTCTCGTATTTCAGGACGGGCGATACGCAAAGCGCCTGGCAAAAATCCTCCTGCGGCAATTTCATCAGCCAACAGCGATCCTTCTGGGTTCCAGAACTAATTCCAGATTAAGCGCCGACAGCAACTTAAACAGTGTTTCGATCTTGGCATGTTCAGGCGAGGTTTCAAAAGCAGCACGCTGTGCTCTGCTTGGTGCCCGCCAACTCGCCTATGGCCTGCTGTGTTTGGTTCTGCTGTTTACGGGCTTGCTGGAGCGCATCTGCCAATCCACGTGGCGATGTGATCTTCATCAGGAATATCCTCTATAAAGGATAAAGATTGGAATATCCTCTATAAAGGATAAAGATTGGAATATCCTCCCTAGAGGATAAAGGCAAGCTTATCCCCCAGGGAGGATTTCATAATTGGGAACATAAAATTGATGGGAACTGATAGAAAGTGCATAGGCCAGGTGAGGGTAGAGGTCAAAAAACCTGAAATGTGGTGCCAACTTTTGTGACCAGTAATTTTGTAAATATGCATAAAATTGGAAAGAATATTGGAAAGCATTGAGAATAAAACCTTTTAAAATCAATTGGATGTGATTTAATGACTATTAAGGCTGTGCCCTCCGGAGGCGAAGGTCAGAGGTTCGAATCCTCTCGGGCGGGCCACTTGAAGAAACCGACGTCATGTCGGTTTTTTTATGCCCGCACGAGACGGACGAGACAAATCTGCCGGGAGCAGATTTGAGCTAAGCCCGCAGGGTGAGTATCAGGACGATACGAACAACCTCTGATAGGTTCGGCTCGTAGCGAGCCTGCGAGCGGAGAGAACGGAGGAGCTTGCGACGACGGTCATCCTCCTGGCGATTGAAGCGGAAAGGCTCCTGAATCTGTGTATATAAAACGCACAGATTCAGGAGCCTTTTTTATTTACCGCCAGACGGAGAGACTTGGTTCGGACTCTCAGGTTCGACAAATTGCCGGGAGCAATTTGGTCCGCCGCAGTCGCCCGCAGGGGCGAAGGCAGGATGCCTGAGTGACAATCGTGTGAGCGGAGGAACTTGCGACGACGGTCATCCTATGGGTCATTAAATAAAAAAATGATAACGCCGCGCATCATTGATACTCGGAATCTAAATTGCAGGATCTTCACTTCTTATTTTAGACTTTTGGGCGACCTTCTTCATAAAGATCAATAGTTTTCAGGATGCCTTCAATCAATTTGGTACCGGCATAACGCAGCATACTTCCTGGCGGCATGGGGATCGCGTTGCGGTTCACAATCCAGAACTTCGTCAAGTCAGTGTTGTTTCCAAGCACCAGGTCTGCGATTAGCTTGCCGTTTAGCTGCGTCAAGGATACTCCATGGCCGATACAGCCTGTGGCGTAGATAATACTCTGATCACCTAGAAAGCCGATTTCCGGTGTCATGTCCATATTCACTGAAACACAGCCGCCCCATTTGTAATGCACTTTAATGTCCGACAGCGTGGGGAATATCCATTTGAGATGCTGTTCCAGATTGGCCCAAGTATTTTCGTTTTTCCACAAATTCATTTTCTTATCGTTATATTCAAGACCGATGCTGCCGCCACCTATAGTGATACGCCCGCAGTGGGTAATCCGCATGTAATGAACCAGCTGGCGGTTGTCTTCAATAGACATCCTTTTTTCCCAGTTAATGCTTTTCCATTGCTCTGCGGTTAACGGCTCAGTCACAATCTGATAGGTCCATACGGGCGCTTGTCGGTTGGCGACTTTGGGAGAGCTTTTTAAATTATGAGTCCAGGCGTTGGTTGCTATCACCAGCTTTTTGGCTCTGATAGCGGCGGTATCTGTGTGCACAACGACACCCGCATGATCCTTGGCGATGCTTATTACCTTGGTATTTTCAAAGATTTCAGCGCCTTCCCGCTCCGCCAGATTTTTTAATGAGCGCACGTGCTTAATGGGATCAAGAATGCCGGTTTCCGGTTCGTAAATAGCGCCTTTGATATGCGGAGAATTCAGTAGCCTTTGGGTTTCTTCGCCGCCCAGATATTCAAAGCTTCCAGGCTTAGTGATGTCGGACAATAGCTTAAAGGTTTTCTGGAGGCGGCGTTCTTGCTTATCGGTATAAGCGATCCGTAGCATGCCGGTGTGTTCATAATCTGAATCTAAGTTTTCAGATTCAATCAGTCCCTTCACATACTGAACCGCCTGTTGCATATAAGCCTGAGCTTCCCGGGTTTTTTCTCTACCCCAGCGCAGCAGTGTTACCTCGGGCTCAACGCCAAACAACGTCATGTTGAAGCCGCCGTTGCGACCCGAGGCACCAAAGCCAATATCGTTCGCTTCCAGCACCATCACGCGCTGGTTTTTATCCTCTTTGCGAATTTCTCTGGCACAGGTTAGTCCGGTGTATCCCGCGCCAATTATCAATACATCGGTTTCATAGGAGCCCGCAGCCAGTGGCTCATTCGCGACGTAATCACCATATTTGTATTGCCAGAATGAGTAGTTTTTCTGCAGGGCTTCGTAACGATCCAGCATAGTCTTTCTCCCGTGTGCGGTTGGTTGGTCTGGTTGGAGACCTTTTGCATGGTTGATATAAATTAATCGTACGCGTACGATTAAGTCAAGATGCACTTGAGACAACCTGAGGTTTACGCTCTATGAATGATCTTGTTATGACCAATGTGGTCGTATGGGCTGGTGCCCGACCCAAGCCTCAGCTAGGTTGGCTGGCCGTTAAAAACGGTAAATTCAGTGCTCTTGGTGTACAGCGAGACAGGCCGCCTGAAGCCCGGGAGGTGATCGATGGCGAAGGCAGAACGGTGCTGCCCAGTTTTGTCGATTGCCATTCGCACCTGGCTGCCGGAGCCATTGCCAGTATTTGCAGAAGTGGTGCTGCCTTTAAGTCCAAAGAGGATGTGCTGCGAGCAGTGGAGACAGCAGCCAGAGAGGATGGCTCCGACTGGCTGGTGTTTTTCTATATGGACTGGAATGGCTGGGATATCCCGGTTCCGCCAACGGCAGCGGAGCTGGAAGAAGCGTCAGGCGGCCGCAAAATTTTTATTGCCTGCGAGTCTCTGCACCGGGGAGTCTTGTCAGAGCGTGCGTTGCAGGCATTGAATGTCAGCAAATACCGCCACAGCGATTTTGTAGAAACACGGCGCGGTACTTTAACCGGAGTGGTCTGGGAGGAGGTGTTCTCGTCGTGCATGAAGCAGGTCTTCGATGCATTGATCCTGGCAATGGGTAAAGATCAATTCAAAGACGTTTTGCAAGCAGAAGCCAATCGGCATTTGGCCTACGGCATTACCGATGTACACGACCCGGGTGTGACCTATGAACTGTCCGGGCACATGATGGCCCTGAACCAAGAGAACCCGCTGCGCATCAGTTGGTCTGAAATCGGTACCATGGGCCCTGTCAGCTCTGCGGGCGATGGTCAGCCTCTTGAGCATTTTGGCAACGGGCCCAGCAGTGCCAAAGTATTTACTGATGGCGCCCATCGCTGCGCTCTGTGTATTGATGCATCGCAAGCCTTGCGCATGACGGTGGGCACGATCGGCGATGCCATCAAGGGCAGGAATCTTTATCCTGTGCGACAAGTGCTGGAGGAAAAATTTTCCTTTAAACGGGGAGAGTTCTATCGCGATGGAGCCCTGTTTGAACCCGAGCAATTAACTGAGAAATTGCGGCGACTTTCTGAAAGCCATGAACGCATCAAGATTCATGCACTTGGCAATCACGCCGTTGATATGACTTGTGAGTGTGTTATTGAATCTGGCATTACCACCACAGTCTGTATCGAGCACGCTACAATACTGGACGATAAAAATATTGAGAAACTCGCAAAATATGGCCTTCAGGTTTCGGCCCAGCCAGGGTTCCTGCCTCATTATGGAGTTCAGTTTTCCAGTATGCGTCTGAACCGTCGCTATCGAGGGCTACCTCTAAAATCTTTGTTAGATGCCGATGTTAAGTTGATTATGAGTTCGGACTATCCTTGTGGCCCCCTGAATCCTCTGCATAATATGCGTTGTGCGGTTGAGCGTATCATCAAGGGCGGAGTCGTATATCTGGAAAACGAATCAGTGTCTCAAGAAGATGCTGTCTATGCCTACACGATTGCAGGAACGGCTGGCATCACGGGTCAAAAAAAAGCCGGCATAGAAGTCAACAAGCCTGCAGATTTCATTTTATTGAGCGGTGGTCCATTTGAGCATTTAACCACCGTCAATAGTACCTGGATTAGCGGTGAAAAGGTTTATCAAAAATAGTATGAGCAAAGAATCTAAAATGGGACGGCCGAAACAATCCGCTGATGAACATCAGAAAAAAGTTGATACCATTATAGAGACTGCACAACTCCTGTTTATTTCCGAGGGTTACGAGTCAGTTTCTATGCGAAAAATCGCGGCAAAAGCTGGGATGGGAACCATGACGTTGTACATGTATTTTTCCAACAAAAACGCGATCTTGCATCATATTTGGGCTGGTTTTTTTGATGAGCTGCTTGCATTGATTCAGGCAGATTTAGAAAAAAAACAGGGGGCTAAAGCCAAGTTAAAACAGATGTGTATCACCTACCTGAACTATTGGGTTGTGCATAAAGAGAGGTTTCAAATTGTTTTTCTCAACGAAGACCGGGCATCATCGGAGGATGATTTTTTTATTAATAATACTGATGTCAGCGGTCAAATGCTGCTGATTGCGGGACCACTGATACAGGAATTGATCAAATCTGATGAGGATGAACCGATCTTGTTGTTTCTGGAGAGTTTAATGTGTTTGGTTCATGGCATTGCACTCAACGTGATCACGATCAGTGAATATCCGTGGCACAATTATGAAAAGTATGTGGATATATTTTTGGATTCGACATCGCAAGCTCCTGACGGGGTTATTTAGCCCAAATGCTTTGAGACAGAAAAGGAGATCGCCGTTCTGCAGAAAGTCAGTACTAATACTGGCACTGGTTCCTCGCCACACCAAAAACCTCCAGCACTTATCTCTACTAATGACCAATAGCGTGTAGGTTGGGCTGCAAGTCGGCAGTCGTGCTGGCGGCGGGTTAAAATGCAGCGCCTTGACCGTCATCTCGCGTTCCAGGCAGGCAATTATGATGTCGCCATGCCATGTAGATCAGAGCGATCTGTCATAAGAGTGTCGTTCTGGGGGATGCCGGCACCGGTCATGGATTCACCTGCCTTTTGCACAAAGAAAGTGGCCGCCGGATGACTGATGTACAGCTCATTCAGATCCAGAATTTGTCCAATGCTTTCCTGCGCTTGGGCTTACTGAAAATGTTCAGATCAGGGCTCTGTGCTGAAGGCATAACGGGTTACGTCATAATTTTGGGCGGTGACTCAGTGTAATGTGCATTTCCCCCCAAAAGTGTTTCAGATACTCCACATAACTGATATCTCTATTGATTACCGTGATGCCTGTATGGAAATCCCATATACTGCGCGAAATATGCCTCCGCTAATGGATTTCAAATGAGTCATTTGTACGACCAGTTTTCTGACAATATTTTCTATGCCAATACACTTTCTGGCGCAGACCCGGACGACGTCAAAGCGTTGTATGTTGCTTATCATAATGAGTGCGTCGATCTCAGTACTTATACCGGGCTGAATTATTTATCGTATGCCTTTTCTGTGATTGATTGTGCTGGTCTGGCGCGACAGCAGGAGCTTCGGCACTTCAGCTGCAGCAATTCATCACTGAGTAAAAAGCAGGGGCTGATCAGCCTGTTACAACAAAACCGCTCGCTGGCCGAACTGACGATCAGCCGCTTGTCTTTGTCTGCGGAAGACGCGGCGCGGATGTCCGGGTTTGCAGAGCTGCGCTATCTGACCCTCAGCGACACGGCGATGGCCGCCGTTCCTGGCGGCTGGTCGTTGCTGTCGCAGCTGCAGGAGCTGACTCTGGAAGCACAGCCGCTTACGCAGTTGCCAGATGAGCTGGAGAATCTTTCTGCCCTTACCGCGCTGTCGTTAAAACAGTGCCGGTTCAGCAAGGTGCCCGATGTGATTGGTCAGCTGAGTGCGCTGAAGACACTGGATCTCAGTGATAATCCGATCCGTGAGTTGCCTGAAAGCATGGCCAGGCTGACGGCTCTGGAGGAAATAGATCTGTCGGGGTGTCAGTTGGCCAGTTTGCCGGAGTGGCTCACCGATCTGCCGGCATTAAAAAAGGTGAATGTCAGAAATAATCCATTCACCGATCTTCCGCCAGCGCTTAAAAAATTAAAATCAAAGCTGAAAATCGACCTTAAAGATAAAGCCTTATACGACAGCAGTGCGCGGGAAAAACTGATGCAAAAGTCCGGGCTGGTATCCGGGTTTGCTGATTTTGGTTTCAAACTGATGGTGATTCAGAAACTGATGTATGAAGACAAAACTCTGAGGCCGGCTTTTGATGTCTGTGAGTTTGTCAAAAAACCGGAAAACTCTCATATGGATCCTGAAAGTGAACAGGCCTATCAGGTGATGCCGGAGGTCAGGGATTATTTCCAGAAGCTCGGTATTCCTCAGCATTTGTTAGCGGATATTACCGAGCTTTGTGCCGATGGCGGCGATGACATTTACAGCCAGCTGGCTCCACGTTGGAGTGGCAGCGAAGACTATTTTGATATGCACTCTGCGCAGGATATTCGTCACCTGCCGAAGCTTAACGTGATTGAGTCTCCCTTTTTAACAACTTCATTTTGTGATGAAGCGGATGCCTTTGATGTTGAAGTGATTGCGCTTTAAATTCAGCCCCGGACTAAATTTCCGGGGCTTCAGATTTCATTCCTGATATCTCCTCAATACGCCGCCGCCAGCAGCGCATCACAGGCTTCATGCGGGTTGCCGGTTGAATCGTAAACCCGTACCCACTCGCCGTAGTTGTGAATTACCGGAATATCTTCCGGGTGGAAACTCGGGCGGAAGTACATCAACAATTTAGGCAGCATGGATGAAAGAATACCTTTGCGACCATACATCCAGTTCAGGTTTTTCATAAACATCATGCGCCGCTGAAACCAGTTATAGCCATCGGTTTTCAGCAGTACATCGGCGTAGTCGAACATTACTTTGGTGGTATGGCGGGTGGCGATAATCATGGCCAGACAGCGTTTGATATAACCGACTTTGGCGACGTTTTTCATCACGTTAAAGGCAACGGAGCGATGTTCCATTTCTTCAATGGCGTGCCAGGCCAGCATGGCGCGCATTTTCGGATGAATGCCGGCACTGACCTCTTTGCGGGAAAAAAAAGTTTCTGCCAGCAGCGCGGTAAAGTGTTCGTAGGCTGCGGTTAACGCCAGATTAAATTCGTCGGAATACTTGTTCTGATCTCTTTTAATGTATTCCTTAAGCTCATTCAGAATAGTTTCCATCGGCATGCCCTGTGCCGCCAGCAGGTCGTTGAACTTGGTGTGTGCAATACCATGCTGAGCTTCCTGCATGGTGAATTCTTTCACGTCATGCTGCAGTTTCGGGTCGGTTATACGATCACGGAAGGCGCGTACACTGGAAATAAAATAGCGCTCACCGTCAGGAAAACTGAGCTGCAGCGCATCCATTATGCGGGTTTTAAACGCATCGCCAGCGTTCCAGTATTTCGGGAAATCGGCGTCCAGACCGAAGTCGATATCTTTGCGTGCTTCAATGGCTGGCTGAAATTTTGTATTCATAATGTCTCCCTGTTTGGCAGATGCCATTTTTATTTTTCTGTCAGCTGCGTGGTGATGACGTGGAGTTTTGTTCGATCAGGCCGTTTTTTTGTACCTGCGTCAGCTGGTGAATACCTGTTCGCAATACAGACTTTTTTGTTTATTGAGTCTGCTCATTTTATGAACGGGGCTTTCAGGCTTCAATGTACAAAACAACACTATAAGGGATATATTTGGTGCGTATTGCACCAGGTTGGATTGGGATTCGTTATGAAAATGGCCATCAGTACCCGTCATCGCTGGCCGAGCGTGCCGCAGCGCATTTTGTATCTGATGCGTTGCGGCGCGGAGCTGGCACTGCAACTGGCAACCAGTCCAGAGGTTCTGGATGAACTGGAGGGCAGTAATTTTAAAAGCGGCGATACCGATACTCTGTACGCCGATCCGGTGTTGTCAGCCAAGCAACGGCGAGCTATCCGTGCCGGTACGATTCATTGGCTGAATGCCGTGATCGAACGGCCGGATCAGCCTGTCAGTGCTTTTCTGGTGGAAGAGGCCGTGCTCGGCATCAGTGAGCTGTATCCGACACAGGCGGCACAGGTGCTGCTCAATAATGCACGCTCGGTGCAGGATATTGCCTGGCAATACTGGATGAAAATTGTGTTTCAGCTCACCCAGGACCCACTGGAGCTGCAGCAATTGCTGGAGATTTCATCGGTATCGATCAATACCTTTATTGATGACAGCCTGCAGTTGGGCATAGAGCGGATGCAACGGGATGTCGAAGCACGTAAGAGCGGTCAGCTGGAAGAGCAGCGCGAACTGATTTCACAGATTATCGCCGGTGATGCGGTGGATCTGGCGGGCGCAGAACGATTGCTGAATTACCCCTTCGCGCAGACGCATCACAGCGCCATTATCTGGAGTGAAGAAATTGATACCGAAATTTCCGATCTGGAACACCTTGCTACCGCTTTTCAGAAAGCCTGTCAGCAGGCGGAGTCGTTAAAAATTCTTGTCAGTCCTTCGGTGGTCTGGGTATGGGCGGCGGCAGAATTTCCGGTGAATGAAAAAGTGCTGGAAATGGCATTAAAGAACAAAGAAAACATCCGCATCAGTTATGGCGAAGGCGGCAATGGGGTTGATGGTTTTCGCCGCTCGCATCTGGATGCCCAGGCGGCGCAGCGGGTTCTGGGGCGATTAAAATCCAACGTACAGCTGGTGAGCTACGACCGTGTGCGCTTAATGGCGTTTTTAGCCAAAGATGCAAAATCGATTCAGCATTATTCCGGGCACGTATTGGGCGATCTGGCCCAGGCACCGGCCGCGGTGCGCCAGTCATTGCACGCTTTTCTGGAGTGCGGCTGTAACGCTACTGAGGCGGCAAAACGACTGCACACCCACCGTAACACCTTATTACGACGGCTGGCGAAAGCCGAAGAAATGCTGCCACGGCCATTGGCCGAAAACCGTATTCAGGTAGCGGTGGCGCTGGAAGCTTTGTACTGGATTTTATAAAAAATAATGCGTTTTCCGGGTAATAAAAAAGGGACTGTCAGAGTCCCTTTTTTATTTTTCTGTGCGATTGATTAACCCTGCAGATGCGCTTTTAACGGCGCGTGCTGTTCGGCATCCAGACGCGGACCAAACTGGCTGACAACCTGAGCCGAAGCGGCAGATGCCAAACGTCCTGCAACATCAAAACCATAATCCTGAGTGATGGCATAAAGGAAGGCACCGGCAAACATATCGCCTGCGCCGTTGCTGTCGACGGCGGTTACGCTGTGCGGCGCAATTTTATGCAGGGTTTCGCCATCGAACGCCAGTGCGCCTTCGGCGCCGAGGGTAATAGCGAAGGTTTTGGCGTGTTGTTTAATCACATCGATGGCGATATTCAGATCGTCGGTATCGGCCAGCAGTTTGGCTTCCTGTTCGTTACAGAACAGCAGGTCGACGCCGTCGCCGAGCATTTCCAGCAGGCCGTCTTTAAAGAACTGCACCATCGCCGGATCGGAGAAGGTCATCGCCACTTTCACGCCATGTTTGCGTGCCAGTTCGCGTACGCGTACGGCCGCAGCGCGGGAGGTGTCGGAGGTCACCAGATAGCCTTCAATATAGACATAATCCGACTGCGCAAGAGCATCTTCGTGGATGTGCTTTTCGTGCAGGTCGCTGGTAATGCCCAGATAGGTATTCATGGTGCGTTCGGCATCCGGCGTTACCATCACCAGGCATTTACCGGTCACGCCCTGATCGCGCTCGCCGCCAATATTGGTATCGACACCGGCAGCTTTTAAATCGGCCACGTAAAAATCACCGGCTTCGTCAGCGGCTACGTTACAGGTGTAAAAAGTTTTCGCGCCGAAATAACTGGCACCAATAATGGTGTTGGCGGCGCTGCCACCACAGGCGCGTTTTTTCAGGCCGTAATCGCTGGTCAGGGTTTCCAGCATGCTGGCCAGTTGCTGTTCGTCGATTAAGGTCATCATGCCTTTCTGAATACCGGCTTTGGCGAAAAACTCATCGCCGACTTCAAACTCTTTATCGACCAGTGCATTGCCGATGCCGTAAATGTGGTAACCCATAAGCTGACTCTCGCGGTAAGAAATAGCGCGAGTGTAGCGGATTACGCTGGCTTTTTCAGGTACTGATGACTTGGGGATGAGGTAAGGCCGGGCTATGATGCGGACATGAATAAAGTAACCCGTTTTATCCACCATCACCGCCGTGTCCGTCATGCGGTGTACCAGACCGATACCAATATCCGTCGTTCGGTTATTCGCTCGGCGTTGTTGCTGCTGGGGTTTGCGGCCGTGCATGTGACGGCGATGGTATGGCTGGAAGACATGGCGTTGTGGCACGCCATCTGGCTGACCATGACCACGCTGACCACCGTGGGGTATGGTGACGTGTCGGCGTCTACGCCGGCCGGACAGGCGGCGACCATGCTGTTGATGTTTATCTGCGGCATTACGCTTATGACTTTTTTAATCAGCGATTATGTGGATTTCCGCATTGCGCGGCGGGAACGTATCCGCACCGGACACTGGGACTGGAACATGGCCGATCATATTCTCATTATTAATTCGCCCAAATATAACCGCGAAGCCTATTTTCAGCGCATGATCATGCAGATCCGCGAAAGCGACGAATACCGCGATACGCCGATTCAGCTGCTGAATGAAGATTTCCCCGATGGTTTGCCCGACAGCCTGCGTCAGCTGGGAGTGGTGCATACCACCGGGCTGGCCAGCCGGCCTGAAGATTTAAAACGCGCCGGAGCCGAGCGCGCCAGCCATATTGTGGTACTGGCGCGGGATGAGTATTCCGCCGACAGCGATTCTTACACCTTCGATATTGCTTACCGTCTGTTCGAACTGCACCTTGGCCACCTGACAATTGTTGAATGTGTGGAAGACAGCAACCGGCCACGGCTGCGCAATCTGCAGATTAAAACCGTGCTGCGCCCGATCCGCTCTTATCCGGAAATCATTGTGCGGGCGATGGTCGCTCCCGGCGTGGAGCTGGTGATTGAGGATATGTTTACCCATGCCGACGACCACCCGGTGCGCTTCCCGGTCTGGCTGGAAGGCGAGCGCTGGGCCGATGTGGTGAATGCGGTGGTGCAGGCCAATCTGGGCACACCGCTGGCGTATGTGACCAAAGACGGTGAAGTGGTGACCCATCCTGATGGTGATCATCATGTGCATGCGCAGTCGTTGATTATTCTGGTGCATACCGAAAAAACACCGACCATTCGTGATGTGCAGCGGGCAATAGAAGTGCACTTCAATATCCACGCGGCTAAGCTGGATTGAACAGGTGTTTAATTTAATCCTGTTGTGTCCGTTGTTGCTGCGGAGGTGCTATGGGTCGTCGTCCGTCTTTTACCCTGTTACTGCTGTGCCTTGCCCTGATCGTGCTGGGCAGCGTCGACAGCCTGACTGAGCGTCTGAGCAATGGCGGACAAGGGCAGTGCCAGCAGTGTGAACTGGCTGACAGCCCGCCGCGCTGGTTACCACCGCTCCCCGTGACTCTGCCGGGTCTGTTGCTTGATCTGGCGCCGCAGACGCTGATGCCGTTTCTGCTTCCCACCTTACTGCAGGATAACCCAGGCACTTCCGCTACTCAGGAATCGGCCGCTGCCTGATTGCCCAGTTGCACGAAAACACTGATGAATGCTTGTTTAATCATACTCGTGATGTCCGCTATTTTTTCTGTGAATGAATTCGGGCCAAACTGGTCGTAGCGGTTGTGCTGTCGCAGTCCGCCAACCAGGCATTCAGAATAAGAGGGTGGTGTCATGGCGGATAATGAGTTCTGCTGATGGCCCCGATTAACGCAGGCAATGGCAATTGCTGGCCTGAAGGCGGTCATCAGTCTTACTGATAAAAATGTAAAGGTTGGTAATGGTCGATAGCGCAAAGCCGCCAGACCGATAAACTGCCCACGTAACCGATAATGCTGAGAGGATAAAAGCATGAACCTGATAACACGTACCGCCGTGCTGGCCGCACTGATGGCGAGCAGCCCCCTAACCCTGGCTGAAGTAAAAGTGTCTGATGCCGTGGAATACCGTCAGGGTATCTACAAAGCCGTGCGCTGGAACTTCGGACCTATGGGCGACATGGTGAAAGGCAAGCAGAAGTTCAATGCCGACGAGTTTTCCCGTCGTGCTGCGAACCTGGCAGCACTGAGTAAAATGCCTTTGGAAGGTTTTGTTGCCGGTTCTTATAACGGCACTTACAGCGGCTCTACCGATGCGTTGCCCGCCATTGAAAAAGATTGGGAAACCTTTGCCGGCATTATGTCCGACTTTGAAACCAACGCTGCCGCACTGGCAGAAGCCGCCAGCGCGGGTGATATGGATGCCATCCGTCCGGCCTTCATGAGCGTGGCGAAGACCTGTAAGTCCTGCCACGACAAGTTCAAAGACTGAGTCGTTTAAAGACTGATCAGTCCCCAGACGCTGGCGGCGGCAATCGCTGCCAGCACAAGACCTTTCAACCAGACAGCGCTTACAGCAACAGAGACTCTGTCAGCGGCCTGATTATGGCTATGACCGGCCGGTTTTTCCCCCGTCAGCATACCTTGCAACAGCGGCTCTTTACGCAGCAGTTGGTGATAGGCCACCGCCGCGATATGAACCGCGACAAGGATCAGCAAGCCATCGAACAGCAGCTTATGCCAGCGGGTAATCTCAATACTCAGATCGTAGCCAACCAGATGCGCCAGCGGTCCTTCGGTAAAGATATCGTCGTTGGCAAATAAGCCGGTGCCCGCCTGCAAAGTACACCATAGCAGCAACACCACGACTGCCCAGCCGCCCAGCGGGTTATGGCTCAGGTACAGCGGCTCGCGACCTTTGAGCATGGCCGCAACGTAAGCCAGAGTGGCTTTCGGAGAATACAGAAAGTGATTAAAGCGGGCGTAAGCGCTGCCGGCAAAACCCCACAACACCCGAAAGATCACCAGCCCCAGCACGGTGTAGCCACAACGCTTGTGCCACTCCATCCAGTCACCGCCTTGCTCGCCACTCCACCAGGCAAAGCCAATCACCGCGACCAGAATCCAGTGAAACAGACGCACAAAAATATCCCAGACGCGGATGTGGTTGTCGCTCATATCTGACTCCACTAATAATGAGGGTGTTAATAATAACTCAGGAGTGCGGGCTTATGGGTAAAGGAAGGTCAGGGCAACCTGTTCTGCGCCTGGGGATAGCAAGGCATCGCCCGGAAGTGACAGGTCACTCCGGGCGATACGGTTTTGCTAAGGGTTTCTGATTCTGGGCTCAGTGAACAGCCTCGCTGCAGAAGGTGTAGCCGGCCAGCACCTTTGCCAGATCCGCGGCCAGGTTCGGGGTCAGCGTCTGGCTGTCAGCACGACAGCGATAGCGCGCCACGATGCCACGCTTCGGCTCCTGCTCAACGTCCACCTGCTCCAGTGCCAGACCGAGTAATTCCGCTTCGCGGCGCACGGCCAGTTCGACTTCACGCATCATCAGCGCCGGCTTGAAGGTTTTACCCACAGCGGTCAGCGGCAGGGCATCAACCACAATCAGCGCTTTCGGCACCGCCGGGCGCTCGGCAATGTGCTGACGCGCGTGCTCCAGCAGTTCTTCATCACTGACACTGACGCCCTGACGCAGTTGCACATAGGCCACCGGCAGCTCGCCGGCATAGATATCCGGACGGCCGACCGCAGCGCACATCGCTACTGCCGGGTGGGCTGCCAGCGCATCTTCAATACTGCGTGGGTCGATGTTATGACCACCACGGATTATCAGTTCTTTTTTACGCCCGGTAAGCCAGAAGAATCCTTCGGCATCGCAGCGGCCCAGATCGCCGGTGTTAAACCAGCGCTGGCCCTCAGGCGTGGTGAACCAGACGCCGTGGTTGTGGGCATCGTCGAGATAGCCCTGAAAGACGTTCGGACCGCTGATGCAGATCACACCGGTTTCGTCGGTCTGCGCATCGCGCAGCCACTGCCCGTGTTCATCCAGCACCATGGCACGCATGTCCTGCCACGGCAGACGCATGCCAATAGAGCCCGGACGCAGCTCGCCTTTCACCGGGCTGACCGACGAAGCACAGACGCCTTCGGTCAGGCCATAGCCTTCCAGTACGCGCAGTCCGCATTGCTGCTCAAAGCGACGGATCAGTTCTGCTGGCATGGGCGCGGCACCGCAGATGGCAGCACTGAGCGAGCTGATATCCCAGTCGCCAAAGGGCACCTGCAGCAGTGCGGCATAAATAGTCGGTACACCGGAATAGCCATTAACCCGGTGGGTGGCAACGATTTCCCAGAAGCGCGGAATCAGCCCCGGCGCGCGGAAACCCGCCGGCGCGGCCAGCAGCACGTGGCTGCCACTGGCGAAGGCGGCCAGTCCGGTTCCGAGCAGCGCATTGACATGGAACAGCGGCAGAGCAGTCAGTACGGTGCGGCCACAGCCGAGCATCGAGCCGCCGACAGCCGCATTCAGCTGGCCGGCGAAGATCACTTCGTTACGCTGGCTGTGGCGGGCAATTTTCGGCAGGCCGGTGGTGCCGCCGGTACAGAAGTAAGCGGCAATATCGTCAGCCTGTGGCGCATCGAACAGCAGTTCATCCGCCGGGGCGGCTTCCAGCAGGTCGTTAAAACTCAGTAGCGGCAGTTCATTGCTCATGCCCGCAGGCACCGGACTGACGCCGTAACGCTGACCGCTGACACGCAGAATGCCCTGCAGGTCAGGCAAACCGGCGCAGGCCTGCGCGGTACGCGCCCACATATCGGCATCCACCCCGGCATCCACGGTGACAACCCAGCGGGTTTTGGCGGTGCGCAGCAGCTCGCTCAGCTGCGTGCTTTCCAGCTGGTTGTTGACGGCAAAGGCGATACCGGCGGTCTCAGCACCCCACATGGCGATATGGGTTTCCGGCAGGTTGGGCAGAATCAGTGCCACGACGTCGCCACGCCCGACACCTAAGCGGCGGAACAGATTGGCGGCGCGGGTGACGTCGGCAAACAGCTCGCGGTAGTTCCAGCGGTGTGGCTGATGGTGATCGTCGACATGAAAGAAAAAACTCAGTGCCGGTTCGGGGCCAAACTGCTGCGCGCTCTGTTGCAGTAATTCGTAAGTGTTCGCCAGTGCGGCGTTGGGTTGTGCTGCCTGCTCGATGGTCAGGATGTCCTGATATTGCCCAATCATGTGTATGACCTCTTGTTTTTATTACTTGTCATATTCCCATCGGGCCACTTTAATTACTTGGCATTTGGCAACATTTACTTGGCATTTGGATACAAGATGACGCGTGCAGAGTTTCTGGTAAGAACCCGGGCACTGACCGGGTTTGTGCCGTTGGTAAAACAGCTGGGTGGCGATGTGGCCGCGCTGCTGGCTGCCAAAGGGTTAACCGTGCGGGAGCTGGAAGACGAGCAGTTCAGCCTGCCTTTACGCGCTTTCGCCGAGTTGATCAGCGATGCCGCCACGGCGCTGAATAAGCCCGACTTCGGCATTCTGCTGGCGGCCAGGCAAAACCTGTCGGTGCTGGGGCCGATTGCTCTGGCGGCCCAGCACGCTGGTTGCGTGGGGGACGCGCTGGAGCTGGTGGGGCGCTATATGCCTTACCACTCGCCGGGTTTGACTCTCACCGTCAGCACCGAGGGCGATGACGCCGTGCTGCGCCTGCGCCATAACCTGATACTGCAGGGCGAAGTACGGCGTCACGTTACCGAGCTGCCGTATGCGGTGTCGCTGGCTTTTATGCGCATGATCAGCCGCCGCGAAGGCCGCCACTGGCAACTCAGCTTTCAGCACGATTCACCGCTCAGTCTGGCCCGTTACCGCCGCTTGCTGGGTTGCCCGGTGGCGTTGCAGCAGGCGGAAGACAGCCTGCGCTTTCCCGCCAGCCTGCTGACGCTGCCCATTGATGCGGCCAACCGCGATCTGCAGGAAGCCGCGGCGCGTACCGTGCGTTATCTGATTCAGCGTTCGCCCCTTGATCTCGGTCAGCAGGTCAGCACGCTGGTGGAACGTTCGCTGGCAACGGGTAACTGCACGCTGCCCGTGATTGCAACGCAGCTGCAGATGCCCCGTCACCAGTTGCAGCGTCAGCTGGCGGCACTGGGTATGCGCTTTGAAGATATTGTCGATAACCTGCGCCGCGAGCGGCTGCAGACTCTGTTGCCGCACAGCCAGATTCCCCTGACCGAAGTGGCGCTGCAGCTTGGTTATGGTGATCCGAGTTCACTGACCCGCGCCTGTCACCGCTGGTTTGGGCAGTCGCCCAAAGCGTTGCGTCGGGCGGCTCTGCCCGGCATGCAGCAGGGCACGCCGTCAGCGCCATAAGTCGTCTCTTTTTCTTCTTTCTCTTTTTATCCATGACTGCCGGTGTGTCAGCGGCACTGCCGTCTGAACGCTGTGCTGTGGCTGGTGTCCGGACGATTATGCAAATCCGGCTTGCAGCTGATCAGCGATTACTTATTATGGCGGGCCACGCCGTTTTGCTCCGCATGGCCGGTCTTTGGCGTATGACAAAACGATTCTTACTAACCTGTTCAAGGAACGATATTCATGGCTTTTGATTACGGCAGCCAGTCCCTCGGCATTACCAACCCGTTTAAAACCGAAGGCAAAATCAAACTGCTGTCTGGCATTCTGATCAGTGCATTGGCACTGCTTCCTCTGTTTGGGGTGGCCGAAACACTGAAGCACAATCCGGTAAAAGCCTGGGGCATGGTTTTCCTCGGTCTGTTTTTACTGACCTGGGGACTGCGCACGCTGGCCAGTGCCGCGATTCAGTTATTCCGCTTTTATGTGGGCCGTTCGGTGCCGTCGTCGCTGGCCTACAACTATGCGCAGAGCGAGCGTGAAAATGCCGAGCTGGAAAAGAAATCCGGTGCACTGGCCTACAGCGCCGAGCGTCTCGAGTCGATGCTGATGGGGCGTAAGAATATGACCTTCAGCGAACCCACGGGCTGGCTTTCGCGTCTGGTGCATTCGCTGATTCCCGGCCTGATACTGACGCCTTATCCGCTGCGTAATCTGGTGCAGGAGCTGGCGGCGGTGCTGTCCTCGACGCTGGTCGGCCTGACCGCCTTTGCACTGGCTTTTTTTGTTACTGCCACCGGGTTAGCGGGCAGTGCCGGCGAGCTGATCAACACCATTATGTCGTTGTTGTTGTTGGTGTATCTGACCTTTATCTGGCGCAGTGCGGCCAACAATATGAACACGGGCCGCAATCAGAGCCTGCACCGTAAAACCGCCGCCGGTCTCAGCCGTTTGTTTGCGTTTGCCATTGTGGTGCCGGTACTGATTGGTTACGGCCATTCTCAGCTGGCCGCCAATCTGAGCGGCAAAAATCTGGATAAACTGAGCGCCAGTCTGGATAACCTGATGGTGTTCGATGCCTGGCTGAATCTGATGTTGCTGCTGGTGATGACTGCGGCGGTATTAATTCCGGCTTTCCTGCTGGTGCGCGAGCGTATGACCCTGAATAACCGCAGCACAGCGGTCAGCGAATACCGCGACAATATGCAGGAGTCGGTGCATCCAAATGAAATCTTCATCAACATCGAAAACATCGTGCTGGCCAACCGCCGCAGCCATGATATTCCCAATCGTATTTACCGTGATTTTGAACCTCAGCTGCAGGAACAAAGCCAGGGTAAAGGGACGTTTAAAGGGCAGTTGTTGATTGAAACTCAGCCGGAATTCCGCGCCATGAACTTCAGTAAGCGTTTTACCCGCTTACGCCTGCTCAGCACGATCAGCGGTCAGCTGCTGACGGTCGGCAGCGCGGTGCTGCTGTATGTGCTGTTTAATCAGGGGTTTGAATCGGCTGCGGCGCTGAAAGCCTTTTTTGCTGCCCATCCGGGCGGTCTGAAAGACAGCACTGTACTGGAACTGAGCACGCTGATCGGCGCTGAAGCCAGTACCTTCCTGACCCTGTTGTTTGCATTCTTCGCTGTGGTGTTTGCCGCCCGCATGCTGACCAATGTGGCGCATACCTTCTGGTCAGAAATGCAGTTCAGCAGCCTGCTGATGTCGATGAAAACAGAAGGCACCTATACCGAAAGTAAAATCTCTACCGGTATGGCCTATAACGATTCCACCCGCTCAGAGAACGTGGTGGTGCGCAGCTCGATTACGCCGTGGATTCTGGTGTCGCGTATTGAATCTTCGACCTATGCCACCAGTGGTATGCAGAACCTGGAAATGCCGCGTTTGATTCTGGGAATGACAGAAGACAAACAGGAGATGGATGCCATTGTCGGTGAAATCCACGGCTTCCTGCGCGGTCGTGAATTCATTGCCTCGATCAACAATGAAAAAGATCTGGCCAATGCCGAGCGCATTTATCAGGTAAACCGCATCAGCAAATCCGATGACGGTGACATGCGTACTCTGGCGGCTCCGGAAGAAGAGGAAGTTGCAGCTTTAACCGCATCACAGGATGCGGACGACAACAGGCAGTAAATCTCATGTCTGCTTACTGAAAGCGCCCTTCGGGGCGCTTTTTTCGTTTATCAGACAGACATTCATTGTGGTCGGCTGACTGCGGGCCGAAGGCTCTCTTGCCGATCCCGGACTGAGAGCTTGGTTACCGATCCCGGGCTGAGGCTTGGTTGCCGCCTGCCTGAAAGCTCTGCCGCTGTCGGGCGTGTTATTGCTTTTGCAGACTGGCACCGCGGGCATAAAAAAAGCGCCCCGCAGGGCGCTTTTTACGCACGTCAGATCTTACAGATCTTTCAGAGCGCTGATGGTTTCCTGCAGAACTTTCTTCGCATCGCCAGATACCATCAGGCTGTTGTCGCGGATGAACAGTTCGTTCGGGATACCGGCGAAACCTGGTGACAGACCACGCTTCACCACCACAACGGTTTTGGCGTTGTGTACATCCAGAATCGGCATACCGAAGATCGGTGACGCCGGGTCTTTGGAAGCGGCCGGGTTCACCACGTCGTTGGCACCCAGTACGATGGCCACATCAGTCTGCGAGAACTCAGGGTTGATGGTGTCCATTTCTACCAGCTGATCGTACGGCACTTCGGCTTCCGCCAGCAGTACGTTCATGTGGCCAGGCATACGGCCGGCAACCGGGTGGATGGCGTACTTCACGTCGCAGCCTTTGGCTTCCAGCATGTTGGCCAGTTCGCGCGTTGCGTGCTGTGCCTGAGCAACGGCCAGACCGTAACCCGGTACGAAGACCACTTTCTGTGCGCCGTCTAACAGCATCGCCAGCTCGTCAGCGGACGAGAACTTCACTTTGCCTTCGTAGAAAGCATCGTTCTCTGACTTGGTGATACCGGCTGCTGCGGCCATAGAGCCACCGAACAGAACGTTGGTCAGGGAGCGGTTCATCGCCTTACACATGATGGTGGTCAGGATGATACCGGACGCGCCGACCAGAGAACCGGTGATGATCAGGCCGTTATTGCCCAGGACGAAACCGGCAGCGGCACCGGCCAGACCGGAGTAGGAGTTCAGCAGAGAAACCACAACCGGCATATCGGCACCGCCGATTGGCATCACCAGAGAAACACCCAGAATCAGACAGACCACAATCAGGCCGGCAACCAGCATGTCGGAGTTCAGCGGATCAACGATGGCGAAGTAAGCTGCACCACCGATCAGGATCAGGAAGCACAGTTTGACGATGGCTTTAAACAGCATCACTTTGCTGCTGTCACCGATTTTGCCTTTCAGTTTGCCGACGGCGACGAACGAGCCGGTCAGGGTTACCGCACCGATCAGAATCGACAGAATAACCGCCAGTGACCAGTCATAAGAGGCCGTGAACTGACCCATGTCAGCTAGCTTTTGGCTTTCCAGGTAGTTGGCTGCCGCAACCAGCAGGGAAGCACCGCCACCAATACCGTTCAGGCTGGCGACCATTTCCGGCATGTCGGTCATGGCCACTTTCTTGGCGATCAGGGCACCGATAGCACCACCGACCAGAACGCCGATGATGATGAATTCGAAGCGCACGACGTTGTGATCCAGCAGGGCGGCAACAACCGCAACCAGCATACCGATAGCGGACAGTTGGTTACCGCGCACGGCGGTTTTTGGAGTGGTCATGCCTTTGATGCCGAAAATAAACAGCACTGCGGCAGCCAGGTAACCTAAATTAATCAGAATTTCCATTGTGTCCCGCTACCTTATTTCTTTTTGAACATGTTCAGCATGCGGTCGGTTACCATAAAACCGGCCACGATGTTGATGGTTGCCAGAATGATGGCGGCGACGCCCAGCACGGTAGACAGCACAGTGGTGTGCTCGCTGCCGCCGGAACTTAAAATGGCGCCAACCACGACGATGCCGGAAATCGCGTTAGTACCGCTCATCAGCGGAGTGTGCAGCGTAGGGGGTACTTTGTTGATCACTTCCACGCCGACGAAAATCGCCAGCACGAAAATGGTCAGGCTCATGATGAACATTTCCATCAGACTGATTCCTTCTCGATCAGGGCTTTCAGGCCCGCGTGTTTGATTTCACCATCTTCGGTAACCAAAGTGGCGGCCACGATGTCGTCATCCATATTCACGTTGAGCACGCCTTCTTTCGACATGTTCAGCAGGAAGGTGGAGACGTTTTTGGTCAGCAGTTGGGACGCGTGTACGGGTACACGGCCCGGGTGGTCGGTGTAGCCAATGATGGTGACGCCATCGACATACACTTTTTCGCCGGCCACGGTGCCTTCGACGTTACCGCCACGCTCGGCAGCCAGGTCGACGATGACCGAACCTTTTTTCATGTAGTGCAGCATGTCTTTGGTGATCAGACGCGGAGACATCTTGCCCGGAATCGCTGCGGTGGTGATAACCAGATCCGCCTGGGAGACTTTGGCGGTCATTTGTTCACGCTGCTTGCGGTAGAACTCTTCCGATTTTTCGGTGGCGTAACCACCGGTAGCGCCGCCTTCTTCCTGTGGCAGGTCGAATTCAACAAACTTGGCACCCAGGGATTCAACCTGTTCACGGACTTCTGCACGGGTATCGTAGGCTTCAACCACCGCACCCAGACGACGGGCTGTGGAGATTGCCATCAGACCGGCAACACCGGCACCAATGATGAATACGCGCGCCGGGTGAATAGTACCGGCGGCGGTCATCAGCATCGGGAAGTACTGTGGCAGCGCCATCGCACCGGTCAGTACTGAACGGTAGCCGGAGATCGCGCCCATGGAGCTGAGTACGTCCATTGACTGCGCACGGGTGGTACGTGGAATAAATTCCAGCGCGAAAGAGCGTACTTTACGCTCGGCCAGTTGCTGTACCAGAGGCTGGTTGAACCAGGCGTCCAGCATACAGATCAGCGTGGTGCCTTCTTTCAGCAGTGGCACTTCGCTGTCCAGTGGCTGGCGGACTTTCAGAATGATGTCAGCCTGTTCGTACAGAGACTCAGCGGTTGGTGCAATGCTGGCACCGCTGCTGCGGTATTCTTCATCCCCGAAGTGGGCTGCATCGCCTGCGCCTTCCTGAATCACGACTTCAAAGCCGGCGGTCAGCAGGGTCTGGATCCCGGCAGGGATCAGGGCGACCCGAGCTTCCCCAGGATAGATTTCCTTAGGTACACCAATCAACATAGGTAAAACTCCTGTTGGATTATCTTGAAATTGTCAGCTGACCTGCGCGCGTTAATCGCGCAGCAGGCCAAGGGTGCTTAATGTGTTCTTGCGAATACGGCCTAAAAGCTCAGCATCGTTAATCAGGGATTCGCCGTACGATGGCACCAGCGCCTGCAGGTGGGCTTTCCAGCCGTTCTCCAGGCGCTCTTTAAAGCAACGTTCAATCACTTCGATCATCGCCTGCGCGGCAACCGATGCACCGGGTGATGCCCCCAGCAGCGCGGCCAGCGAACCGTCTTTGGCCGCTACCAGTTCGGTACCGAACTCAAGCTTGCCACGGCCACGACCGTCTTTTTTGATGATCTGTACACGCTGCCCGGCATCGGCCAGCGTCCAGTTGCCGGACTCGGCACCGGGGAAGTATTCACGCAGCGATTTCATGCGGTCTTCGTGGGATTGCAGTACTTCACCGATCAGGTATTTGGTCAGGTCCATATTGTTCATACCCACGTCCATCATCGGCAGCAGGTTATTGGCGCGTACGGATTTGATCAGGTCCAGCTTGGAACCGGCCTTGAGGAACTTGGTGGTAAAGCCGGCGTAAGGGCCGAACAGCAGCGCCGGAGTGCCATTGATAATACGGGTATCCAGATGCGGCACGGACATCGGTGGCGCACCAATGGCAGCCTTGCCGTAGACCTTGGCGTAATGACGTTTCACGGTGGCTTCTTCTTTGCACACCAGCCATTGACCGGATACCGGGAAGCCACCGTAGCCTTTGCTTTCCGGAATGCCGGATTTCTGCAGCAATGGCAGGGCGCCGCCACCGGCACCAAGGAAGACGAAACCGGCTTCAATGGTTTTGCTCTTGCCGGAGGTACGGTCTTTCAGGCGCACTTTCCAGTTGCCGTCTTTGTTCTGTTCCAGTTCGCTGACTTCGTGGCTCAGCAGCAGCTCAAAGGCTTCGCGCTTTTTCAGCGTGGCGACGAGGTTGCGGGTCAGGGAGCCGAAGTCGACGTCGCTGCCGTAGTTAATACGGGTAGCGGCAATCTTTTCCGCAGGGTCACGGTTTTCCATCACCAGTGGCATCCACTGGCGCAGCACATCGTGGTCTTCGCTGTACTGCATATCGCTGAACAGATGATGCGCGGACAGCTTTTCCCAGCGCTGACGCAGAAACGCAACGTTGTCCTCTCCCCAGACAAAACTGATGTGTGGGGTAGGATTGATAAAGTTGTCCGGTGCCGGCAGGTCGCCCGTGCCGACCAGAGACGTCCACAACTGCAGAGACACCTCAAAGTTGGCGTTGATGGTCAGTGCGCGGTTGATTTCAACATCGCCCTGATCGTTTTCCGGGGTGTAATTCAGTTCGCAATAGCCTGCGTGGCCGGTACCGGCATTATTCCAGCCATCGGTACTTTCATGAGCGACATGATCCAGGCGTTCCACCATGGTCAGTCGGAGGGAAGGATCAAGCTTGTTAAGCAGGGTGCCCAGAGTGGCACTCATAACCCCGCCGCCAACAAGCAATACATCTACCTTGTTTGTTGCCATTCGATTTCGCCTGTAGGTAAAAATCTGTACACAGTTCGGCACTGTTGGTGCCTGCCAGCGGGAGCTTGTGGCTCAATGTGTCTGCTGACCAGAATTCAAACGAGCGTTTTATACACATGTTAGGCTTTAGTCGCAATGCAGGTGGGGCGGGCGGTATGAGACTTTCGGGCTCATAAGGTGCGTTGTCGCACCCTGATTTCGATCAATTTTTTGCCAGTATTTTGCACGGATTTTTCTCTCTGACCGGGCTGTATCCCGCATGGCGCTTGCTGCGCACGGTCATTCTTATGAACGAGTCAGTTTCTGCCATTACGGCTACCGATATAGGGTGAACGCATATTTTTTATACCGGACATTTTCTCTGGTGATGTGAGAATGTGGTGCAGGTGGGAATAAGTGTTATTTGTAGTCTGTCATTAATGGTGTTGCTGGGGTTATTGAGACGGCAGTTCGATCCACAGATGCTTGTCTGTTAGTGGTGTCAGTTCCGGCAACAGGGGATTATGCAGGGGGATAATCCAGCTGTTGCTGAGCCGGCTGAGGGGGAATATGTCGCGGGTGGTCGGATGTTGCTGTAAAAAACGCAGCAGATCGCCGCTGCTGGCCATTTGCTCCATCCCTATGCGCAGGCGTTCAGCAAGACGGGGGTTGTCACGGCTGACAAAGAAGTACATCGGGAACGGGTAATTCAGGACGATGCGCTCGTAGACCATCAGGTCGTGGCGACGGACATGGCTGATCTCGGCATACACTTCGTTAATGCCGCGCGGAAAATAATCGCAGCGACCGGCCTGCAGCATCTGATACATCACTTCAAACTTGGTCGCCCGCTGCACGTTAAAACCATTGGCCTCAAGGATGTCGGAGTCAGGCCAGTGGTCGCCCTGACAGGCGCTGAGCGTCTGCAGTTGACCGAGCTCATGCAGGGCGTCAAAGCGGGCCTGATCGGTTTTGCGGATAACCGGTATGCGGATACCAAGCAGACCAGCATGCAGAGGGATGCGTATCGGTTGCACAAACACTTCGCGCTCGCGGTTGGTGCCAGCCCAGAAGACATCAATCTGATTGTCGTTTAGTGCCTGAAACGCCCGCGCCTGGGTCAGGCGATTAACACTGACCAGTTCGGCTTCACCGTATTCCTGCCGGGTATTGTCCAGCACTTTGCGCAGTAAATCGGTGTAATAAAGGTAGCTGCCATCGACCGCCGTTCGTTGCGGCTGAATACGTATTGTCTCGGCGGCAAAGACGGGACTACTTATAAAGAACAGTATCAGCAGAATATTGGCCATGGCTGTCTCTGAATCATAAATCGCTGATGGATCTGTTCAGTATGGATGAAAGCCAGCGGGCTGCGCAGAGCAAAATGATTCTCTGCGGAAAAGGGTGTGCTGTGTGGGGTCGGCTGATCGGGTATATTGCAGCGCGGAGGTAGCACTATGCTGAACAGAATTCTTGAATTACTCGCCGATGGTCAGTTTCATTCCGGCGAAGAACTGGGTGAAACACTGGGTGTCAGTCGTGCAGCGGTGTGGAAGCAGTTGAAAAAGCTCGATGAGCTGAACATTCCTTATTCATCGGTAAAAGGCAAAGGCTACCGTTTGCAGGACGCCATTGAATTGCTGGACAAAGAACGCATTCAGGCGGCGCTGACGCAGCGTCTCGATATTCTTGAAGTGTTATTAGATGTCGGCTCGACCAATACCTATTTATTTGAACGTGCCAGTGACCATATGGGGAAGCGCTATGCGGTACTGGCCGAGAAACAGGTTGGTGGTCGTGGTCGCCGTGGTCGTCAGTGGGTCAGCCCTTTTGGTAAGAATATTTATTTGTCGCTGTTGGTTTCTTTTGCCGGCGGCATGGCGGCCCTTGAGGGACTCAGTCTGATGACGGCCATTGCGGTAGAAAAAGCGCTGGCCAAATTAGGCATTGAGGGAATTGGTCTGAAGTGGCCGAACGATGTTTACGCCGATGGTAAAAAGTTGGCCGGTATTCTTCTGGAAGTGACGGGGGAGTACAGCAGTCATTGTCAGGTGGTAATTGGTATCGGCCTGAACCTGGCGCTCAGCAGCAGCGATGCTGAAAGTATCGAACAGCCATGGGCAGAGTTACGTACGCTTAAACCGGGTTTATCCCGCAACGATGTCGCGGCGACCATTCTTGATGAGCTGCTTTTATTAGTGGACGAATTTCAGCGCAATGGTTTTGCACCGTATCAGCAATACTGGTCGGAGCGTGATATTTATCACCAGCAGGAAGTGCGCATTATTTCTGCCGCCAACGAAAAACGCGGCAAGGTAAAAGGTGTAAACCGTAAAGGTGAACTGATGCTGCACACCGAACATGGCATCGACATTATTAATGCCGGAGAAATCAGTGTCCGTCCTGTTAATTGATGCCGGTAACAGCCGCATAAAATGGCAGTGGCGTGACGGCCATGCAGTACGTGCCGAGGGCGCTGTGGCGCATGCCGAACTGACGCAGGCCGGCAGCCTTTTCCCTACGGAATGCGAGCAGGTGTTGGTTGCCAGTGTCCGTGATAACACCGAGCTGCATGAATATCTGCATGCGCACTATGGCGCCAGACTGCATTGGCTGGCGCAGCCGGTAAGCCATCATCCTGAATTTATACATTGTTATCCGCAGCCGGCGCGGCTGGGAGTGGATCGCTGGCTGGCTATGCTGGGCGCCCGTTGCCATTATTCCGGGCATTTAATTGTGGCTGATGCCGGTACCGCACTGACGGTTGATTTAATGTCGGCAGACAATCACCATGAGGGCGGATTTATTGTGCCCGGGCTGCAATTAGCGCAGCAGGCACTGTTTAACAGTACTCAGCGGGTACGGCCCTATACTGACGAGCAGGCAGAGCAGCATTTACTGCCGGGGCAGGATACGGTCAGTTGCGTCAGTGCTGGTGCTTATCGCCAGCAGTTAGCGCTGGTGCGCTCGGTGCAGCAGGATTATCCGCAGCACGTATTAGTTATCACCGGTGGTGATGGTTTTTGGTTGGCCACGCAGCTTGGCTGTGAGTACCGGCCTGATCTTGTATTTGATGGTATGGATTCCTTATGCGCTGGATCTTTTTCACCTTAGTGTTTGGCAACTTGCTGTTGCTGGCAATGTTCTGGCAAAAGCAGAGCGATGTTAATGCTGCGCCGTTGAGTGCTCTGGAAATTCCCGGGACAGTAAAACGCCTGCAGCTGGTCAGTGAGGCCGGTGACAGTCTGCAGCCGGCCGCGCCGCGTGAGCTGACTGATCATCGTGGCTCACTGTGTTATGTCGCCGGTCCTTATGCGGATGATCTGGACGCCCGGCATTTATTGGCGCGGGTCTCTGCGCTTAGCTTGCATGGCCGCATCAATATTGTTGATATCGCCAGCGGAGAGCCTTCGGAGTACTGGGTGCATGTGCCACCCCGGGCAACGCGTGAAGAAGCATTGCGCACATTAAAAGAACTGCAGAAGCGTAAGTTCGACAGTTACATCATTACCCAGGGCGATCTGGCGGAAGGGGTGTCACTGGGGTTATTCCGCAATAAAGAGTCGGCCTACGGCCTGCAAAAAGAGGTTGAAGGTTCGGGCATTCCGGTAGAAGTACTGGTCGTCAATAAATCCGTGCGCGAGTATTGGGTTGAAGTGATCGAAGTGTCGCAACTGAATGAGCGCATGCGTGAACGTATCCAGGCTGGCGATAAGGAAATCAGCTGGGAGCTGGTCGAGTGCAGTCGAGCGGGTTGATTGTGTGTAATCTGAACAATCGGCGCTGTTTTTGCTGAAAAATCGTAAGTCGATAATAAATAAGCAGAAAAAGTGTTGACAGGTATTACTCTCATCAAGATAATACGCGCCAATTCGGTGGGGTTCCCGAGTGGCCAAAGGGATCAGACTGTAAATCTGACGCGAAAGCTTCGCTGGTTCGAATCCAGCCCCCACCACCATTTTTTAACAATCTTTTAATTAAGGTTGTTGGAGCCAGCAGGCAGCTGGGGCCAATGTTCCGGTCAGCCTTCTGAGTAAAGCGGGTATGGTACAATGGTAGAACCTCAGCCTTCCAAGCTGATGATGCGGGTTCGATTCCCGCTACCCGCTCCAAGTTTTTTGCTGATATAGCTCAGTTGGTAGAGCGCATCCTTGGTAAGGATGAGGTCCCCAGTTCGACTCTGGGTATTAGCACCAAATTCAAAAAGGTAGGCCAGTGGTCTGCCTTTTTGTGTATATGCAAAAGAATCTGATATTCACACTGATAAAGAGACAGGGTCATGGCAAAGGAAACGTTTGAACGCTCAAAACCCCACGTAAACGTTGGTACTATTGGTCACGTTGACCACGGTAAAACCACTCTGACTGCGGCTCTGACCCGTGTCTGTGCAGAAGTATGGGGCGGTGCTGCCGTTGCATTTGACGGTATCGACAATGCACCAGAAGAGCGTGAGCGTGGCATCACGATTTCTACCTCGCACGTAGAATACGAATCCCCAAGCCGTCACTACGCACACGTAGACTGCCCAGGGCACGCGGATTATGTTAAGAACATGATCACCGGTGCTGCGCAGATGGATGGTGCGATCCTGGTATGTGGTTCTACTGACGGCCCAATGCCTCAGACTCGTGAACACATCCTGCTGTCCCGTCAGGTTGGTGTACCTTACATCGTTGTCTTCCTGAACAAAGCAGACCTGCTGGCTGAAGATTGCGGCGGTGCCGATTCTGAAGAATACGCAGAGATGCTGGAACTGGTTGAGATGGAACTGCGTGACCTGCTGTCTGAATACGACTTCCCAGGTGACGACACGCCAATCATCCCGGGTTCTGCCCTGATGGCCCTGAACGGCGAAGACGACAACGAAATGGGTACTACCGCTGTTAAGAAACTGGTAGAAACTCTGGATTCTTACATCCCTGAGCCAGAGCGTGCGATCGATGGCGCCTTCCTGATGCCAATCGAAGACGTATTCTCTATCCAGGGTCGTGGTACTGTTGTTACTGGTCGTATCGAGCGCGGTATTGTTCGCACTGGTGAAGAGCTGTCCATCATCGGTATCAAAGAGACCATCAAGACGACCTGTACCGGTGTTGAGATGTTCCGTAAGATTCTGGATGAAGGCCGTGCTGGTGAAAACGTAGGTGTTCTGCTGCGTGGTACCAAGCGTGACGAAGTTGAGCGTGGTCAGGTACTGGCTAAGCCAGGCACTATTACTCCGCACACCAAGTTCGAATCAGAAGTATACGTACTGGGTAAAGATGAAGGTGGTCGTCACACGCCATTCTTCAAAGGTTACCGTCCACAGTTCTACTTCCGTACCACTGACGTAACTGGCGCTTGTGAGCTGCCAGAAGGCGTTGAGATGGTAATGCCAGGTGACAACGTTAAGCTGACCGTTACTCTGATCGCGCCGATCGCGATGGATGAAGGTCTGCGTTTTGCGATCCGTGAAGGCGGTCGTACTGTTGGCGCCGGCGTTGTAGCTAAGATCATCGAATAATCTGAGCTCTGTCTGCAGGCCCTTGGGTCTGCTCTGAAAAAGCCCGCTTTCAGCGGGCTTTTTTGTCGGTAATGTTCCGCTGTGGCAGTTGATTGTCCGCTCCGGAAGTTGCTTGCTATTCCGTGGTTGACACTTTTTGTACAGCCGCATACAATTCGCGTCCCCTTAATCCGGGGAAAAGTGAGCTCTTGCACATAAACTTGGAGTTTGGTAATGCAAAACCAACGAATCCGTATCCGTTTGAAGGCATTTGACCATCGACTGATCGATACATCGACTCAGGAAATTGTTGATACTGCCAAACGTACGGGCGCTCAGGTACGTGGTCCTATCCCACTGCCTACTCGTAAAGAGCGTTTTACCGTTCTGATCTCCCCGCACGTTAATAAAGACGCGCGTGATCAGTACGAAATCCGTACACACAAGCGCATGCTCGACATTGTTGAGCCGACTGAAAAAACAGTTGATGCGCTGATGAAACTGGATCTGGCTGCCGGCGTGGAAGTTCAGATCAGCTTGGGTTAATCCGGCTGGGTTTAACCATACACAGTGCTCTGTGTAACGCCCTGATCCATCCCGGATACAGAGGCGGCCATAGTGGGTTAAAGCCCCGTACACGAGAGGTAATTAGAAAATGGCAATTGGTATTGTCGGTAAGAAAGCGGGCATGACTCGTATCTTTACCGAAGAAGGTCAATCTGTTGCTGTTACTGTAGTTCACGTAACACCTAACCGTGTTGCGCAAGTGAAAACCGTTGATACTGACGGCTACAGTGCTCTGCAGGTTACATTTGGTGAGAAGAAAGCTTCTCGCACTACAAAAGCTGAGGCAGGCCACTTTGCGAAAGCAAACGTACAGGCAGGTCGCGGCGTAATGGAATTCCGCACCGAAGAAGCTCTTGCCAATGGCGATGAGCTGACCGTTGCGCAATTCGAAGCTGGTCAGAAAGTTGACGTGACTGGTTCATCTAAAGGTAAAGGCTTCCAGGGTGGCGTTAAGCGCTGGAATTTCCGTACTCAGGATGCTACCCACGGTAACTCCCTGTCCCATCGTGCTCCTGGTTCTATCGGTCAGTGTCAGACTCCTGGTCGTGTGTGGAAGGGCAAGAAGATGGCAGGTCACATGGGTGCTGAACAGGTTACTACTCAGAACCTGGAAGTCGTTCGTGTGGACGCAGAAAACAATCTGCTGCTGATCAAAGGTGCTGTGCCAGGTGCTACTGGTTCCGATGTGATTGTTAAACCAGCTGTTAAGGCTAAGGGGTAAGCAATGGAACTGAAAACTAACACTGGTACCGCTGTAGCTGTTTCTGAAGCTGCATTTGGTCGTGAATTTAATGAAGCTCTGGTTCACCAGATCGTTACCGCCTATATGGCCGGTGGCCGTCAGGGTACCAAAGCACAGAAGTCTCGTTCTGAAGTCAGTGGTGGCGGTGCTAAGCCATGGCGTCAGAAGGGTACTGGTCGTGCCCGTGCGGGTACTTCTAACAGCCCGATCTGGCGTTCAGGTGGTGTTACATTTGCTGCTAAGCCACGCAACTACGAGCAGAAAGTTAACAAGAAAATGTATCGCGCGGCGATGCAGTCAATCTTGTCTGAGCTGGTTCGTCAGGACCGTCTGATTGTTGCTGATTCTTTCTCTGTGGAATCCCACAAGACCAAAGAATTTGTTGCCAAGCTGAAAGGCATGGAACTGAGCAATGTCCTGATTGTTGCCGATGAGATCGACGAGAAGCTGTATCTGGCTGCCCGTAATGTTCCTCATGTTGGTATTACCGAAGCTTCAGCTATCGATCCTGTAAGCCTGATCGCTTTTGAAAAGGTACTGGTGACTGTGCCCGCCCTGAAGAAACTCGAGGAGGCATACGCATGAACCGTGAACGTATCTATAAGGTACTGGTAGCTCCGCATATTTCCGAGAAAGCAACCCTGGTTGCTGAGAAACACGGCCAATATGTATTCCGTGTTGCTCCGGATGCCACCAAGCCTGAAATCAAAAAGGCTGTTGAAGCTTTGTTCGAAGTGAAAGTTGACTCCGTACAAACTGTCAACATCAAAGGTAAAACCAAGCGTACTGCTCGCGGTGTAGGCAAACGTAACAATGTGCGTAAAGCATATGTTCGCCTGGCTGCTGGTCAGGACATCGACTTCGCAGACGCGGAATAAGGGGTTTAAGTCATGGCATTGGTGAAAACTAAACCGACTTCTCCTGGCCGTCGCCATCTGGTGAAAGTCGTCAACAATGAACTGCATAAAGGCAAGCCTTTCGCAGCTCTGGTTGAGAAGAAGTCAAAAAGTGGTGGTCGTAATAATAACGGTCGCATTACTACCCGTCACATTGGTGGTGGCCACAAGCAGCATTATCGCTTGGTCGACTTCAAGCGTGACAAGGACGGTGTTCCAGCAGTTGTTGAACGTCTGGAATACGATCCAAACCGCAGCGCAAACATCGCACTGCTGAAATATGCCGATGGCGAACGTCGCTACATCCTGGCCCCTAAAGGTCTGAATGCTGGTGATGCGATTGTGTCTGGTGAAGATGCACCAATCAAAGTAGGTAGCGCGATGTCTCTGCGCAACGTACCGGTTGGTAGCGTAATTCACAACGTAGAACTGAAGCCTGGTAAAGGCGGTCAGATCGCACGTTCTGCAGGTACTTCTGCTCAGCTGGTAGCGCGTGAAGGTGCTTACTGCACTCTGCGTCTGCGCTCTGGTGAGATGCGTAAGGTCCTGTCTGATTGTCGTGCCACGATCGGTGAAGTTGGCAACAATGAGCACGCTCTGCGTGAACTGGGTAAGGCTGGTGCTTCGCGCTGGCGCGGTGTTCGTCCTACCGTTCGCGGTGTGGTAATGAACCCTGTTGATCACCCACACGGTGGTGGTGAAGGTCGTACCTCTGGTGGTCGTCATCCTGTTACTCCATGGGGCGTTCCAACCAAGGGCTACAAGACTCGTAAGAATAAGCGTACCGATAAACTCATCGTACGTCGTCGTTCTGCGAAATAATTAGAGAGGATAGAACTGTGCCACGTTCATTGAAAAAAGGTCCATTTATTGACCATCACTTGATGAAGAAGGTAGAGGCCGCTCTTGAGAAGAACGACAAACGTCCGATCAAGACTTGGTCTCGCCGCTCCACAATCTTTCCAGATTTCGTGGGGCTGACAATCGCTGTTCATAACGGCAAACAACACATGCCAGTTTTCGTAACTGAAGACATGGTAGGTCATAAACTCGGCGAATTCGCGCTGACCCGTACTTACAAGGGTCATGTGGCGGATAAGAAAGCCAAACGATAATAAGGGGTGAAATATGTCTGAAGTAGCCGCTGTATTACGTGGTGCTCGCTTATCTGCACAGAAAGCACGTCTGGTTGCGGATCAGATCCGCGGCAAGAAGATTGATGAAGCTCTGAACATTCTTTCCTTCTCAGGAAAGAAAGGTGCAGACATCATCAAGAAAGTACTGGAATCTGCCATCGCCAACGCTGAGCACAACGACGGTGCCGACGTAGACGAACTCAAGGTTTCTACCGTGTTCGTTGACGAAGGTATGACAATGAAGCGTATTCGCCCACGTGCGAAAGGTCGTGCCGATCGCATCATGAAACGCACTTGTCACATCACTGTGAAAGTTTCAGAAAAATAGGAGTTGGTCAGATGGGTCAGAAAGTTCATCCAACCGGTATCCGTTTAGGTATCACTAAAGATCATAACTCGATCTGGTATGCCGGTAAGGATAAGTACGCCGACAACCTGCTGACTGACATTGCTGTTCGATCTCTGATCGAAAAGCGCCTGGAAAAGGCTTCAGTGAGCAAGGTCGTCATCGAGCGTCCAGCGCAAAACGCCAAAGTAACCATCCACACTGCCCGTCCAGGCATCGTGATTGGTAAAAAAGGTGAAGACGTAGAAGTTCTGCGTAAAGATCTCAGCGATCTGATGGGTATCCCGGTACACATCAATATCGAAGAAGTTCGTAAACCGGATCTGGATGCCAAGCTGGTAGCCCAGAGCGTTGCAAGTCAGCTGGAGCGTCGCGTGATGTTCCGTCGCGCTATGAAGCGTGCTGTACAGAATGCAATGCGTGGTGGTGCCGAAGGTATCAAGATCCAAGTGAGTGGCCGTCTGGGTGGTGCTGAAATCGCTCGTTCCGAGTGGTACCGCGAAGGTCGTGTTCCTCTGCACACATTGCGTGCAGATATCGACTACGCAACGTACGAAGCACACACTACCTATGGTGTAATTGGCGTTAAGGTCTGGATCTTCAAAGGTGAGATCCTCGGTGGTATCCAAGAGGTACGCGACCGCGCTAAGAGCCAGGGCAAAAAGAAAACCGGTCGTTCGTAAGGGGAATTAGTTATGTTGTTACCAAAACGTACAAAGTTCCGTAAAGTTCAGACCGGCCGCAATCGCGGTTTGGCGATCCGTGGCTCTAAAGTGAGCTTCGGTGAGTACGCTCTGAAGGCTACTGGACGTGGTCGTCTGACTTCGCGTCAGATTGAGGCAGCACGTCGTGCGATGACTCGTAAAGTTAAGCGTGGTGGTAAAATCTGGATTCGCGTTTTCCCAGATAAGCCTATTACCGAGAAACCTCTTGAGGTTCGTATGGGTAAAGGTAAGGGTAACGTTGAGTACTGGGTTTGTCAGATCCAACCAGGTCGCGTTCTTTACGAAATCGAAGGCGTACCAGAAGAGCTGGCTCGTGAAGCCTTTGCTCTGGCTGCTGCGAAACTGCCTTTTGAAACCGCATTTGTTAAACGGACGGTGCTGTGATGAAAGCAAGTGAACTGAACAATAAATCAGTGGCTGAGCTGCAATCTCAGCTGGAAGAACTGTTGAGCGATCAATTTAAACTGCGTATGCAGAAAGCGACAGGTCAGCTGGGTCAAACTCATCTGATCGGCCAGACCCGTCGTGATATTGCTCGCGTAAAAACCGTGCTGGCTAGCAAGGCAGGTGAATAATCATGACTGAGAACACAAAAACCGTTCGTACCTTGAGTGGTCGTGTCGTGAGCAACAAGATGGACAAGTCCGTCACTGTTCTGGTTGAACGCTTTGTAAAGCATCCGATCTATAAAAAGTTCGTGAAGCGCTCTACTAAAGTGATGGCCCACGATGAAAATAACGAGTGCCAGATTGGCGATCTCGTTACAGTAAAAGAGTCACGTCCAATGTCTAAAAACAAGACTTGGGCGCTGGTAAATATCGACGAGCGCGCCGCCAAGGTCTAACGACCGGGCGCAGTTAGTTAGGAGCGAGAGGCATGATTCAAACTCAATCAATGCTCGACGTTGCCGACAACAGCGGCGCGAAGCGCGTACAGTGCATCAAAGTACTGGGCGGTTCTCATCGTCGTTATGCCGGCATCGGTGATTTGATTAAAGTATCCGTGAAGGAAGCAATTCCACGCGGTAAAGTGAAAAAAGGTCAGGTAATGAACGCCGTGGTAGTGCGTACCCGTAAAGGTGTACGCCGTCCGGACGGATCTATTATCCGTTTTGATGTAAACTCTGCCGTTCTGCTGAATGCTTCATTGGCGCCAATCGGTACCCGTATCTTTGGCCCTGTGACTCGTGAGCTGCGCTCTGAGCAGTTCATGAAAATCATTTCCCTGGCACCAGAAGTGCTTTAAGGGAGGGGACACGATATGTTAAAGATTCGCAAAAATGACGAAGTAGTTGTTATTGCCGGTAAAGATAAAGGCAAACGTGGCAAAGTGCAGAAAGTTCTGCAGGATGGCCGTGTGCTGGTATCTGGCATTAACGTGGTGAAAAAACACCAGAAACCAAACCCGTACCTGCAGCAACCAGGCGGCATCGTTGAGAAAGAAACCGGTATTCAGGTTTCCAACGTAGCCATCTGGAACCCGAAAACTGAAAAAGCCGACCGCGTTGGTTTTAAAGTTGAAGGCGAAAGCAAGGTACGTATCTTCAAATCCACTGGCGATCAAGTCGACGCCTAATTGGAGTTGGATACTACTATGTCACGTTTACAAGAACTGTATAAAAACGAAGTAGTAACCAAGCTGCAAGAAGAGTTTGGTTACAAAAACATCATGGAAGTGCCGAAAGTCACCAAAATCACCCTGAACATGGGTGTTGGTGAAGCACTGGGCGACAAAAAACTGCTCGACAATGCGGTGGCCGAAATGGAAGCCATCAGCGGTCAGAAAGTTGTTGTCACCAAGGCACGTAAGTCTGTCGCAGCTTTTAAACTGCGTGAAGGCTGGCCAATTGGCTGTAAAGTTACCCTGCGTCGCGATCGCATGTGGGAATTCATGGACCGTCTGATCGACGTGGCTTTGCCACGTGTTCGTGACTTCCGTGGTATCAACCCTAAGTCTTTCGATGGTCGTGGTAACTACAGCATGGGTGTGAAGGAACAGATCATCTTCCCGGAAATTGAATACGATAAAGTAGACAAAGTCCGTGGTATGGATGTGACCATCACAACTACCGCAAAAACCAACGAAGAAGGCCGCGCTCTGCTGAAAGCGCTGCAGTTCCCGTTCCGTAACTAAGGAGTTAAGCATGGCTAAGATTAGCATGAAGAATCGTGAACTGAAGCGTGAAGCACTGGTTGCCAAGTTTGCCGCCAAGCGCGCTGAACTGAAAGCGATCGTAAGCAACGTTAACTCTTCTGACGAAGAGCGTTGGAATGCACAACAAGCTCTGCAGAAACTGCCACGCGATTCATCCGCGAGCCGTCTGCAGCGTCGTTGTCAAATGACAGGTCGTCCACACGGCGTATACCGTAAATTCAAGCTTTCACGTATTAAGTTGCGCGAAGAAGGCATGAAGGGTAATGTGCCAGGCCTGAAAAAAGCTAGTTGGTAAGCAATTCCCCCTTTCGGGTAGAACCGAGAGGGGGGCGCTGTACAACAGAGGTAACTATTAATGAGTATGCAAGATACGTTGGCGGACATGTTTACCCGCATTCGTAATGCCCAGCAAGCTGGTCATAAGAATGTGAGCATGCCGTCTTCAAAAATTAAGAAGTCTGTAGCCCAGGTTCTCGAAGCTGAAGGTTACATCAACAGTTTTTCTATCGATGAAGCGGTCAAGCCGACCATGACCATCGACCTGAAATACTACGAAGGTAAGCCAGTTATTGAACGTATCCAGCGCGTTAGCCGCCCTGGTCTGCGTCAGTATCGTGGCACCACAGAACTGCCTAAAGTTGAAGCAGGTCTGGGTGTGGCTATCGTATCCACCTCTAAAGGCGTTATGACTGATCGCGCTGCTCGTGCTGCGGGCGTGGGCGGTGAAGTTATTGCGACCGTATTCTAAGGGGAATTACGATGTCTCGCGTAGCAAAAGCTCCTGTACAAATCCCAGCCGGTGTAGAAGTTAAACTGGCTGCAGACAAAATCGCCATCAAAGGCAAGCAAGGCCAGCTTGAGCTGGATGTACATTCTTCTGTTGAAATCAAACAGGAAGAAAATGTACTGACCTTCGCACCTAAAACTGGCGACAAACAAGCTAACGCTCTGGCCGGTACTTTCCGCGCCCTGGTAAACAACATGGTTACCGGTGTGAACGTTGGTTTTGAAAAGAAACTGATTCTGCAGGGTGTTGGTTATCGTGCCAAAGCATCCGGCAAGTCATTAAATTTGACTCTGGGCTTCTCTCACCCAATCGACTATGAACTGCCGGAAGGTATTTCTGTCGAGACGCCAAGCCAGACCGAAGTGGTTATCAAAGGTATTGATAAGCAGAAAGTAGGTCAGGTTGCTGCTGAGATCCGTGGCTACCGTCCACCAGAACCTTATAAAGGTAAGGGTGTTCGCTATGCTGATGAAAATGTGCGTCGTAAAGAAGCCAAGAAAAAGTAAGGTCTAGGCCATGAATGAGAAGAAAAAAGCTCGTTTGCGCCGTGCCACCAAAACACGGATGAATATCCGTGAGAAAAGCGCGGTTCGTCTGTGCGTTCATCGTACGCCCAGACACATTTACGCTCAGATCATCTCTGCCAATGGCGCTACCGTCTTGGCGACAGCTTCCACCGTTGAAGCGGATCTGCGTAGTGACACTACTGGTAACGTTAATGCAGCGACCAAAGTTGGTCAGTTGATTGCTGAGCGTGCGAAAGCTGCTGGCATCACTAAAGTTGCGTTCGATCGTTCTGGTTTTAAATACCATGGTCGTGTGAAAGCTCTGGCTGACGCGGCTCGTGAAAGCGGCCTGGAATTCTAAGGGTAAAGATCATGGCAAATAATGAACGTGTAGAACGTAACGAAAGTGAACTGCAAGAGAAGCTGGTTCAGGTAAACCGCGTAGCCAAAGTGGTAAAAGGTGGTCGTATTTTCGCCTTTACCGCTCTGACCGTGGTTGGCGACGGCAATGGTCGTGTTGGTTTTGGTCGTGGTAAATCCCGTGAAGTGCCTCTGGCAATTCAAAAGGCGATGGAACAGGCTAAGCGCAATATGGTCAATGTCCAGCTGGACGGCAACACTCTGCAGTATCCTATCCGTGCCCGTCACTCTGGTGCACAGATTTACATGCAGCCGGCCTCTGAAGGTACCGGTATCATCGCCGGCGGTGCAATGCGCGCTGTTCTGGAGATGGTTGGTGTTAAAAACGTATTGGCTAAGTGCTATGGCTCTACCAACCCGGTAAACGTTGTTCGTGCGACCTTCAATGGTCTGGCACAAATGAAGTCTCCGGAAGAAGTAGCTGCTAAGCGCGGTAAGTCCGTAGAAGAGATCCTGGGGTAATACGTTATGGCTAAGAAAACCGTAAAAGTGACCCAGACACGGAGCACTATTGGCAAGTTGCCAAAGCACCGTGCGACTATGCAGGGCCTGGGTCTGCGTCGTATTGGTCATACCGTTGAGCTGGAAGATACTCCATCTGTACGCGGCATGATCAACCAAGTTCAATACATGGTTAAGGTAGAAGGGGAGTAATATGCGTCTCAACGAATTGAGCCCAGCTCCTGGTTCGAAGCCTGCTCCTAAGCGTGTTGGCCGTGGTATCGGTTCTGGTCTGGGTAAGACTGGCGGCCGTGGCCACAAAGGTCAGAAATCACGCTCAGGCGGTAAAGTGGCTCCGGGCTTTGAAGGCGGTCAGATGCCAATCCACCGTCGTCTGCCAAAATTTGGCTTTACTTCACGCAAAGCACAGTACGTTGCAGAGATCCGTCTGAACGAACTGGCTCTGGTTGAAGGCGATGTTGTTGATCTGGCAGCTCTGAAAGCCGCTGACGTAATCGGCGAGAAGATTAAAGAAGCTCGCGTGATTCTGTCCGGCGAAGTCAAGAAGGCTTTGACCATTAAAGGTCTGAAAGTCACTCAAGGCGCAAAAGCTGCTATTGAAGCAGCTGGTGGAAAGGTCGAAGACTAATGGCTAGGCAAGGACTCCCACAGGGCACGCAAGGCGGACTGACTGAACTTTGGTCACGCATCCGCTTCGTGCTTCTGGCGATTGTAGTATATCGGATAGGCACCCATATTCCGGTGCCAGGTATTAATCCGGAAGCATTGGCACGTTTGTTTGAACAGAATCAGGGCACAATCCTGGAGATGTTCAATATGTTCTCCGGTGGTGCACTGGAACGCATGAGCATTCTTGCATTGGGTATCATGCCCTACATCTCTGCCTCCATTATCATGCAATTGCTGACGGCGGTGAGTCCGCAGCTGGAACAGTTGAAGAAAGAAGGCGAAGCTGGTCGTCGCAAGATCACGCAATACACCCGTTACGGAACTGTACTGCTGGCGACGATTCAGGCCTTTGGCGTCTCGGCCGGCTTAGCCGGTCAGGGCGTTACCTTTTCTTCGGGCATTGATTTCTACATCGCCGCCGTACCCTCCTTCGTGGCAGGTGCAGTGTTCATGATGTGGCTGGGTGAGCAGGTTACCGAGCGTGGTATCGGTAATGGCATCTCTATCCTGATCTTTGCTGGTATTGTTGCCGGTTTGCCGAGTGCTATTGGTCAGGCTTTCGAGTCTGCGCGTCAGGGTGACCTGAATATTCTGGTATTGCTGATTATTGCTGCCCTGGCAGTCGTGGTGATTGGTTTCGTAGTGTTTGTTGAACGCGGTCAGCGCCGCATCACAATCAACTACGCAAAGCGTCAGCAGGGCCGCCAGATGTTCGCTGCACAGACCAGTCATTTACCGCTGAAACTTAATATGGCCGGTGTAATTCCTGCGATCTTTGCCTCCAGTCTGCTGCTGTTCCCTGCGTCATTGGGAACGTGGTTTGGTCAGGGTGAAGGTATGGAATGGCTGCAGGACGTAAGTATGGCTCTGGCGCCAAGCCAGCCTCTGTACATCGTACTGTTCGCTGCCGGTATTATTTTCTTCTGCTACTTCTATACGGCGTTGATGTTCAACCCGAAAGATGTTGCCGAAAACCTGAAGAAGTCTGGTGCTTTCATTCCGGGTATCCGCCCGGGCATTCAGACCGCCAAGTATATTGATGCTGTCTTAGGACGCCTGACACTGTTCGGCTCGCTGTATATCGCTGCCGTGTGTCTGATGCCTCAATTCCTGGTGGTTGCTGCAGATGTACCTTTCTACTTCGGTGGCACATCGTTACTGATCGTGGTTGTGGTCGTAATGGATTTTATGGCGCAGGTTCAATCGCACCTGATGTCAAACCAGTACGAATCGCTGATGAAGAAAGCAAATCTGAAGAATTTTGGCTCAGCTCGCTGAGTCAGATTTAGGAGACTGTCATGAAAGTACGTGCGTCTGTTAAAAAAATCTGCCGTGAATGCAAAATTATTCGCCGTAACGGTAGTGTGCGCGTGATCTGTTCAGATCCAAAGCACAAGCAACGTCAGGGTTAATCCCCGGACAAGGTCGGGTGTGAATACTACGGATAGCTTGATTTATTTTTAAGCTGCCTGTAGTATCTCGCGCCCTTTCATCAAGTAAAGTGTAACGGAGTTAGACATGGCCCGTATTGCCGGTGTCAATATTCCTGACAACAAGCATGCAGTGATTTCTCTGACCTATGTCTATGGCATTGGTCGTACTACTGCCCAGCAGATCTGTGCCGCTACTGGCATCGCTGAGACCACCAAAATTGGTGATCTGAGCGAAGAGTTGTTGGATGTTGTTCGTAACGAAGTAGCTAAACATACGGTTGAAGGTGATTTGCGCCGTGAAGTGCAAATGAACATCAAGCGTCTGATGGATATGGCTTGCTATCGTGGTATCCGCCACCGTCGCAGCCTGCCACTTCGTGGTCAGCGTACTAAAACGAATGCTCGTACTCGCAAGGGTCCGCGCAAACCGATCCGTAAGTAATCTTACGGTCGGTCTTTTAGTGTAGCTGCATTCGACTTGTTGCAGTGTTGATATTAAAAGCAGGATTTAAAAATGGCTAAGCCACAAAGATCAACCAAGAAAAAGGTTAAAAAGACGGTCGTCGATGGCATTGCGCACATCCACGCCTCTTTTAACAACACCATTGTGACCATCACCGACCGTCAGGGTAATGCTCTGTCATGGGCAACCGCCGGTGGTTCTGGTTTCCGTGGTTCTCGTAAGAGCACTCCTTTCGCCGCTCAGGTAGCAGCAGAGCGTGCTGGTGAAGCAGCAAAAGAGTACGGTCTGAAAAACCTAGACGTGGAAGTTAAAGGTCCAGGTCCAGGTCGTGAATCAGCAGTCCGCGCTCTGAACGCATGTGGATACAAGATCGCTAACATCACTGATGTTACCCCGATCCCACATAACGGCTGTCGTCCACCTAAGAAGCGTCGCGTATAAGGAGGCAGAAATATGGCACGTTATATTGGTCCTAAGTGTAAGCTGTCTCGTCGTGAAGGAACTGACCTGTTCCTGAAGAGCGGCGTTCGTGCATTAGACACTAAATGCAAAATGGAAACCAAGCCTGGCGTACACGGTGCTGGTCGCGGTCGTCTGTCTGACTACGGTCTGCAGCTGCGCGAAAAGCAAAAAGTACGTCGCTTGTACGGTATCCTGGAAAAGCAATTCCGCAGCTACTACAAAGAAGCAGCGCGTCGTAAAGGCGCAACTGGTGAAAACCTGCTGCAACTGCTGGAATCTCGTCTGGATAACGTTGTATACCGCATGGGCTTCGGCTCTACCCGCGCTGAATCGCGTCAGCTGGTCACTCACAAAGCAGTAGCTGTGAATGGTCAGACTGTGAACGTTCCTTCGTTCAACGTTAAGAGCGGCGATGTGGTTACGATTCGTGAAAAAGCGAAAAATCAGGATCGTATCAAAACTGCTCTTGAACTGGCAGCACAGCGCACTGATTGTGCGTGGATTGATGTCAATGCAGGTAAGATGGAAGGAACTTTCAAAGCAGTTCCTGAGCGCGCTGATCTCCCAGCAGAGATCAACGAAAACCTGATCGTGGAACTTTACTCTAAGTAATAGAGGAAATTAAGGGGCAGCTATGCAGCGTGCAGTTAATGAATTTTTGACACCTCGTCACATCCAGGTGGATGAGGTAAACAATACCCACGCTAAAGTGACTCTGGAGCCGCTTGAACGCGGTTTTGGCCACACTTTAGGCAACGCATTGCGTCGTATCCTGCTTTCCTCTATGCCGGGTGCTGCGATCGTTGAATGCGAAATCGATGGCGTTCTGCATGAGTACAGCGCGATCGAAGGTGTACAGGAAGACGTCATTGAAATCCTGCTGAACCTGAAAGGTGTTGCGGTCAAATTACATGAACGTGACGAAGCGATTCTGAGTCTGGCGAAAGTTGGCCCGGCGACAGTTACAGCTGCCGACATTCAACTGGATCATGGTGTTGAGGTTGCTAACCCAGCTCACGTTATCGCCCATCTGGGTGAAGGCGCTGAACTGAAAATGACCCTTAAAGTTGCTTCAGGCCGCGGTTACGAGACTGTTGAGTCACGTAATCAGAGCGATGAAGAAACCAAGGCGATTGGCAAGCTGCAGCTCGATGCAACTTACAGCCCGGTTAAACGTGTTTCTTACAGCGTCGAAAGCGCTCGTGTAGAACAACGTACCGATCTGGACAAGTTGGTTATCGATCTGGAAACCAACGGTACTATTGATCCGGAAGAAGCGATCCGTCGTTCCGCGACCATCTTGCAGCAACAGCTGGCTATCTTCGTGAATCTGGAAAATGACGAAGTTGTTGAACAGATTCGTGAAGAAGAAGAGATCGATCCGATCCTGCTTCGTCCTGTGGACGATCTGGAACTGACCGTTCGTTCTGCCAACTGTTTGAAAGCAGAAAACATTTACTACATCGGTGATCTGATCCAGCGTACAGAAGTAGAGCTGTTGAAGACTCCTAATTTAGGTAAGAAGTCTCTGACTGAAATCAAAGACGTTCTGGCCTCACGCGGACTGTCGTTGGGTATGCATCTGGAGAACTGGCCACCAGCCAGCCTCCGCAACGACGACAAAGTATTAGCCTGAGCTGAGCGTTCAGTTAGTTAAGGAATAAAACCATGCGTCATCGTAAAAGTGGTCGTCACTTCAATCGTACCAGCGCACACCGTCAAGCCATGTTTAAAAACATGGCGGTGAGCCTGTTCGAGCATGAAATTATCAAGACTACCCTGCCAAAGGCGAAAGAGCTGCGTCGTGTAGCTGAGCCACTGATTACTCTTGCAAAAGAAGACTCAGTTGCTAACCGTCGTCTGGCCTTTGCTCGTACCCGTAGCAAAGAAGCAGTAGGTAAGTTGTTCAGCGATTTGGGTCCTCGTTATCAAGCCCGCCCAGGCGGCTACATTCGTATTCTGAAATGTGGCTTCCGTGCTGGTGATAACGCTCCAATGGCTTATGTTGAACTGGTAGACCGTCCGGTTGCAGTAGCAGAAGCGGATGTTGTTGAAGTTCAGGATGAAGCCGCTGAGTAATTTCAGCAGTTAAATAAAAAGGCCCGCCGTCGTAAGACTGCGGGCCTTTTTATTGGCCGTTATTCGGCTTGCTGGCGGATAAAAGCCGCCACTTCATTCACCGCCTGCCGGGCTTCAGGCATATATCCGGCATGCAGCTGAAACACATGCCACATCTGCGGGTATTCACTGAGGGTCACATCGACACCGGCATGGCGCATGCGCTGGGCCAGGCGGCTGCTGTCATCGTAAAGAATTTCTTCACTGCCGACCTGAATCAGGGTGGGGGGAAAATCACAGAAGTCAGCATGCAACGGTGACAGGTGCGGATGCTCCAGATCCTGATCACCGCCGTACTGTTCGGCGGCATAACGCAGCCATTCCGCCTGCAGCAGTACTTCACGCTCCTCACGTTCATTGATTGACGCACCACTGCAACTCAGATCCGCCCAGGGTGAAAAAAGCACCAAAGCTTTCGGCTTTGGTAATTGTTGCTCCCCGATGGCCACCGTTAACGCCAGACTAAGTCCACCGCCAGCGGAGTCGCCAGCGATGATTACCGGTCCCTGAGCGCTGAGTGTACGGTAAGCCCTTAACGCATCCTCCAGTGCGGCCGGTGCTGGATGCTCCGGTGCAAGGCGATAATCAATCAGCCAGGTATCGAGGCTGCACTGACGGGCGATACGGGCGACCATTTCACCATGACTGGTCGGTGAGCCCACCACATAACCTCCGCCATGAAGGTAAAGCAAGACCGTTTGCGGGATCGTCTGCGTGGGCGAAGCTTCATGAATCGTGGCCGGTGTCAGGCGCCAGGCCGGAATACCGCCGCAGGGCGTCGTCTGTTTGCGCACGCCAAAAGGCATCGGCATAAGTTGTTGCAGGGTATTTAAGCGCTGACGCTGGCGTTTAAGGCCGAACCCGGGAGTGAATGTGGGTTGCACGAGGGTGCGCAGCAGTGTGCGGGTCAGGCGGGCGCTCAGACTGGCCATAAGCCTTCCTGTAATTATTATTGATTTGACGGACGGGATTAAAAAAAAAGCGGGTCAAGATTAACCCGCAAACAACGTCTTAGGAAGGATACTCATCCATGAGCACGATCATGAGTGACTACCATAACCCGCCGCCATGTCAGATTGGGCAAGCAGCTGTAAAGAAGGGTCAGACGCTCCGCAGAGCGTCTGTAGTCGTTGTTTATAACAGTACGAGGCTCAGACCAGGCCAGTAGGTAATAATCAGCACACAGGCGAGCAGGATAAAGAAGAACGGAATGGTGGCGCGATACAGAGTCATAACCGGTTTATTAAAGCGGAAGCTGGCAATAAACAGATTCATCCCCACAGGCGGCGTAAAGTAGCCAAGCTGCATATTGGCGAGGAACAGAATGCCCAGATGAATCGGGTGGATGCCGTACTCAACGGCAATCGGCAGAATGATCGGAATCATAATGACGATGGCTGAGAAGATATCGAGCATCATGCCCAAAATCAGCAGGAAGATGGTCAGCAGCAGCAGGAAGGTGAAAGCATCACTGACGTGTTGCTGAATAAAACCAAAAATCTGCTCCGGTACACCAGCATCAATCATGTAGTTGGTGGATGCCATCGAAACCGCCAGAATCAGCAGAATAGCACCGACCAGTTTCATCGAGTCGCGCATCACCTGTGGCAGCTGGGTAAAGCCGATTTCACGGCGGATAAACACGCTGACGATGAGCACATAAAACGCCGTCAGGGCGGCAGCTTCCGACACCGCAAAGAAGCCGCTGTAAATCCCACCAAGCACGACAAATGGCAGTGGAATTTCCCAGGCGCTGTCTTTGATAGCCGCCCAGGCTTCGGCTTTGTCGAAGGGACGGGTTTCTTTATGGATACCGCGTGATTGCCACGCACTGTACAGCGACAGAGCAAACAACATCAGCAGACCGGGCAGTAAACCGGCGAGGAACAGGTCATCAATGCTGACCGGAGTTTCCAGCGCCATCTGTTGCGCGACCACACCGTAAAGAATCAGCGGCAGAGACGGCGCAAATAACAGGCCAAGGCTGCCGGAGGTGGTGACCAAACCAAGGTTGAACGATTCTTTGTAGCCCGCTTTCTGCAGGGCCGGCACCAGCAGCGCGCCGAGCGCAACAATGGTGACACCGGACGCGCCGGTAAAGGCGGTAAACAGCGCACAGGCGGCCAGCGCAACAATGGCCAGGCCACCGGGCATCCAGCCGAGGAAGGCATCTGTAATGCGTACAAGACGCTGTGGCGCCTTACTTTCGCCCAGCATATAGCCGGCAAAGGTAAACAGTGGAATGGCAATCAGTACCGGCATTTCAGCAATCTGGTAAATGCTGATGGCCATGGTTTGCAGATCTACATCGGTCTGCCAGAAGCCCCACATCGCACTGGCGGCAATTACGGTGAACAACGGCGCTCCGGCTAACGCCAGCAGCAACAATAACAGTGGAACCAGAATGCTCATGCGCTGGCCTCCTGCGGTTTACCCAGCAGCTCGCTGATGCCTTGCAGGGCAAAACGCAGGCCCATCAGGGCGAAGCTGAGCGGAATCACCAGTTGCAGCGGCCAGGCAGGGACGCGCCCGAAAGCAACGTCGCCGAACTCAAAAGCAAAACGCACAAAGGCCTGGGCATGCCAGGCGATCACCAGACAGATAAATGCGGCAAAGGCCGAGGTCAGAACGGCCAGCCAGCGTTTGGTCTGCGGGCCGGCGAGGCGGTTGATCAGATCAATGGCAATGTGTTCGCGTGAGCGGGTTGCCAGCAGCGCACCCAGCAGGCCCAGCCACAGCACCATCACACGCAGCAGTGGCTGCACCCAAACAACGCCACCACCAAATAAGGTGCGGGCGAGAATATCGAAGCCGGCGAGTACAATCATCGCCAGCAGTAACAGCACCAGCACACCGTCTTCGATGCGATGCAGGGTATGCAGCCATTTTTTCATTACTGGGCAGCCGTCTTACGTTTGTTTTCCAGGGTCTGCTTCAGCTGATTGTACAGTTCGGCCGGGTAGACCGATTTTTCACGCAGTGTATCAATGCTGTCCTTAGCCATCTTGCGCCAGGCAACTTTGTCTTCTTCGCTCAGCTCAACAAACTGCATGCCGTTGTTGATGAGTGCTTCGCGCGCGCCTTTTTCGTCTTTTTCGTTCTGTACGTCCATTGCGCGGAAAGTGGCGGCCATCACGCGTTTCACAACAGCCTGGTCAGCGGCGTCGATTTTGCTGAAGGCGCGTTCGTCAACGACCAGCATGCCGAAGATAAAGGCTAGCGGGAAATCCGTGGCATAGCTCAGTTTGGTGTGCCACTGCATGGCAATGGCTGAGGTGGCATTAACGGCAACGGTGTCAATCAGGCCGGTCTGCAGGCTGGTATAAACATCGGATACCGGCAGCGATATCGGCTCAACCTGGCCGTTCTCGAACGTGGTCTGGCTGATCATGTCGCCTTCCGGAACCCAGACTTTCTGGCTGCGGGCATCGACGGAGGTTTTGATTGGCTGGTTGGACATCAGGTAGGCGAAACCACCCTCCGACAGCCCCAGCAGTACATAGCCTTTTTCCTGCAGGGCAGCGGCAATGTAGTGATCGTATTCGGCGCGTACGGCACGAACTTCATCCAGATTACGAAAGGTAAATGGCAGGCTGTAGATCTGCGTCACGTTGGTGATGTGAGCCATGGCACCGGTCGATACGGCACCGCCCTGCAACTGACGAATCTGCATTTTACGCAGTACGCTTTTGTCGCTGCCCTGCACGCCGCCGGGGAAGTATTTGATTTTTACCCGGCCATCGGTTTCGGTTTTGATGTCGTCAGCGGCCTGGCGCATCAGCTTCATCCAGTTGGTGCCATCAGGAACCAGGGTAGCAATTTTCAGGGTGGTGGCTGCCTGAGCAAGCGGACTCAGCAAGCTCAGGGTCAGCGCCAGGGCGGTGATCAGTTTCATAGGATCTCACTCAAAATAGTCTGGGGATTCGGCTAACAGAACGGCTGCCTGGCGCTGGGCCAGGCGGTTAATCAGGGTAAGCCCCTCGCTGTGTGGATCGGCGTCCAGAGCTTCCTGTAATAAGCGGTCGTGCAATGCCTGTTCAAACATCAGGCGGGCGTATTGTTTGGCATACAGCACTTTGGCCATCAGGTTTTCGCCCTGGGTCATGCTGATGGCGCGTTCGAAATATTCCCGCCCCAGTTCCGGCTTACCGCCCAGTGACGGCGGTAACTGGGTTTCAAGCACGCCGAGGTACACCTGCACGGTGGCGTGGTCATATCCCGGGTCCTGGGTGGCTACCCATTGCATCAGGATTTTGACCTTGCCGAGCTGAGCGATGGCATTCCAGTCATCGCTGTTGGCCTGAATCCAGCCGGCCCAGGCGGCGGCCATGGCGTAGAACACGGCGATATCGTCGGCATCGTAATCTTCCTGCAGGCCGGGCAGGATCTGATCCTGCGGGCCATCGATTAAGATACAGGCATCTTCATCGTATTCGCATAACGCCCGGCGGGCATAACCGATGGCCTTATCGGCCATGCGCTTGGCCTGATCCGGGTCCTGCGCAAAAACGCCGGCATAAGCGCCATAAAGGCGTGAGCCGGCGAGCAGGAAATCTTCGTTATCGGGATAGGTAAGAATTAAGGCATCGAGGAGTAACAGGTAGGCCGGGGCACCGGCGGCGACGATGGCAGGATCATCCTGATTCATCATCGAGCGCGACAGGTTGCCGGGCAGGTTGCTCACTGAACAGGCACTGAGCAACCCGAATAACATAAGACTGACAATCGTTTTCATACCGCTTCAGAACCAGAGCGCTGCTTTATGGAGCGCGGATTGTACACTGGTTATCCTTGCGGTTTCATTACCTGCTCAGGCCATCGGCCTGAGACGCGTCAGCCAAGCTTCTCAAGCGCCTGATATTCCGCCGGTGCGCCGACGACAAAGTCGATACCAATGGAACGCAGAATTTCCCAGACGTTATTGTTTGCGCTGTATTCGGCAATGGTTTTCTTGGCCATAAAGTGTGTGATTTCCTGAATGGATTTCACCAGCGCGTAGTCGGCGGAACTGGTGTGAAGCCCGTCGATAAAGCTGTGGTCGATCTTAACGTAGTCCACCGGCAGGGCTTTGAGGTATTCAAAGGACGACTGACCAGTACCGAAATCGGACAGCACAAACTGGCAGCCGAGGCTGCGCATTTCATGCATAAAGTCGGCGGCATCTTCCAGATTGCGGATGGCCGATGTCTCGTTCAGCTCAAAACAGAGTTTCTTCACCGGAACATCTTTTTCCCGTGCCTGCTCAAAAATGTAGGCCAGCAGGCTTTCATCGTTGATGGCGTGGCCCGACAGACGCAGTACAAAGCGGTTGATACTTTGCGCAGCGGTGGGGTGGTCATGCATCCATTGCACTAACTGCTCCAGTGTCCAGCGATCCAGCATATACATGCGATTGTAGTTTTCGGCGGCCTGCAGATATTCCATCGGCGGAATCTGAGCGCCATTTTTATCCTGGATACTGATGATGATTTCATACTGGCGCGTACCTTTATGCCGCTCCTGGATTGCGGTAATCGGCACGCACAGCACCTGCAGCTGATTGTTGGCCAGTGCCTGATTGAGCTTATTGCCCCAGGCCATAAATTCATCGTGGCGCAGGCGGCCGGCATCATCGAACTCGTACTGAACGATGCGTGAACCGCCTTTTTCTTTCGCGATTAAACAGGCGGATTCGGCTTGCTCAACCAGATCTGAAGCGTCGGTGATATCGGCATTCATGGCCGCCAGTCCGACGCTGATATGAATATGGAAGCTGTCCTCAGCACTGCTGATGGCCGCGCCTTCAATGGTTTTCTTCAGCAGTTTGGCACTGGCTTCGGCTTGTTCCATGTCGGCATGATTCAGTAACACGGCAAATTCATTACTGCCGATGCGCGCGCACAAAGCATCGTGACACTGATCTTCCAGCATGATTGCCACCGCCTGCAGGCAGGCATCGCCGCCATCCACTCCATAGTTTTTATTGATCAATTTGAATTGGTCAATATCGATCATCGCGAGGGTACAGGGCGCCGGGTTGCGCAGACTGGCCTGGAAGCGCTCCTGCAGTTGGCGCAGGAAGTGCTGACGATTGGTCAGGCCGGTCAGGGCATCGATATTGGCCTGCTCGGAAAGGTCGCGGTAGATCTGTTGTACCAGTTTATCGACGCCCTGATCGACGGCCGATTCATCCTGTTCGTACATCCGTTTAACCCGGCCTTCGTCAAAGGCCCGGGCCAGTTCGGCCAGGGTAAAGTCGATGACCTTCATGCCGCTGTGATTCACACAGGCAAACTTGGAAGCGTCCTGAGCGATCCAGACCACGGAAGCGGACTGATCCTGTTCGACCAGCAACAACCAGTCACCCACCTGCAGATTCATGGCGCGGCGCATGCCACGACCTTCCGGCACCACTTCGGCGGGTTTGGCGACGAAGGTTGGCAGATCGATGGCTTCGCGAATTTCACCCTGATTCAGATGGCTTTCCGCCGCGGCCATGATTTCGTCATACCAGCGCTGATGCTCCGGCAGGCTGCCGTTCAGGCGATCCAGCTCTGCGCGGGCGAGCTCCATCATTGGCTGAAAACGCTGCAATAACTCACGTCGTCCGCTGTTGTCCGGATTAAACAGCGCCAATACCTGACGATAGAGCTTTACCGCACCTTTGAAGCGTTTGCTGTCCGGGCCTTCGCGCAGCAACAGCAGGGACAGCATTTGTTGCCAGCCCTGTTGCAGCCATTCGACCACACAGGAAGGCAGGGTTCTGTCAGAGCTGTCTTTGCCGACCAGGTGTTCGATCTGGCGGCGGACTTTCTGCAGCTTATGCTCACCTTCGGCGGCCTGAGCCACACGCTCAGCGTTCTGCTTGGCTTTGCGTTCTGCGCCCGTGACCAGTCCCTGCAGGCTTTCGAGCAGTTCGTCGAGTGAGTTCTCATCGGTGCTGATGTTATGCACGACCGGGTCGATCATGCCCTGCAGGCGACTGGCGACCTGAGCTTCACCGCTGGTGGTCAGTTGTCCCAGCTTGGCCAGCTGATTCAGAACCTGACGACCGGGGTGGTCGGGGTTGAACAGCAGGCTGGCATCTTTCAGCATCAGCTGCAGCAAAGGCCAGCCCAGACGCTCAATGAACGGTTTAATGAAGTCGGCTACCTGATCGCTGGACAGCAGGTGTTGGGTGACGTGTTCCAGTGTATCGATGGCATCGCGGGATTCTGCAGGCAGGCTGACGTCTTTTTCCGCCAGAACTTTCTCCACATGCTCACGCACATGACCCTGAGCCAGACTCTGTTGCTGGGCAACGTGGCTGACGACATCACTGATCAGCTCCGGCTCGGCGGCGGGCAGGGTGTCCTGAGCGAGGGTTGCTTGTTCGAAGCGCTGGTAGCGCAGTTGCAGTAAATTCTGAATATTGGAGTAGGCCTGGCGCGCCTCTTCCTGGTGACGCTGAAAGTTCTGCAGGGTTTGTTCGTTGTAGTGCGCCGGCTGAGCGCTGCGCATCGCAGTGCTGGCATGATGGTTGGTGCCTGTCTGTGAGCCATTACCCGCAGGCATCGTATTGCCGGAGGCGTCGTTGTTGCCATTAGCGCCGCCGTTATTCTGATTATAACCGTTACGACTGTCCTGCTTTTCCGCCGCGGGTTTGCGGTAACGGAAGGTGAGCGGGATATCGATCTGTTTGACCAGGTTCTGATACGTGGTCTGCAGATTGCCGCCAGCGATTTGCTCAAAGGTTTCAAAGGCCAGTGCACGCGCTTCCTGCGGCAATTGCAGTTTTTCCAGACTGTCACGGAAGGCTTCGGTAATGGTGCCGGGTCCTATCGGGTTGAAGCAGTTTTCAATGCTGGCGTCGGACAGTGTGTCGAGCAGCTGGCGCAGTTCAAACGTCATGTGTGCCAGACGTGACTGCAGATGCGATGAGGTAACCTTGGCCAGCAGCCAATCTTCAAATTCAGCCTGTTGTACCAGCGACAGGCGCATATCGCCGCTGGCCTGCTGATTCTCGGCGACATATTCCGGTTTGCCTTCAAACCACAATTCGAGCTGGCGCATCAGATTCTGGCTGAAACGCTGATGCAGTGCTGCGGCTTTTTCTTTGGATTGTTTTTCCAGACGCAGCCATTGTTGCTGCTCGGCGGTGTTGCGCGCCATATTGGCTTTGGTGAACGTGCCTTCAAGAAATTCCGGCAGCCAGAGTTTAGGCAGGCGGTCGATCAGTGAATTGGCTTCCTGACGGAACAGCTCGAGATATTTTTTGCGCTGTTCAGGGTTGATCTTTTTTACGTTGCGATGGTTCTGATTAAACTCCTGCAGACGCAGAAACAGACGATCATCGGCTTTATGCAGATGCACACCGGCGTGCTGCTCGTTGCAGAACACCCATTCTACTTTGACATCGATTTTTTGTGTATCAAGCGCCAGCTCCAGCGTCAGGATGCCAGCGCTATTCTCTGGCTTACCGTGAGGCCAAAGCAGATGCATTCCGCTTTGCGAATAATCCAGTACCTGACAATCAAGCGCTGTGCCATCGGTCAATAATAAGCGGGCGTTAACGTAGGTGGAAAAGCGTGGGTGTTCTCTCAGTTCGACAGCCATAAGTCATCCGTTAATGCGGTGTAACCCTTGCTACACGCGGTTTTGGAGCCCGGACTGTGAGTATAGTCCGCTCTCTGATCCCTTCCCGTACTGTGCTGCAGTTTCGTACTCGCCTTGTGCCGGGCACGCACACACCGTTCACTGTCGCCGGTGCGGCAGGGGAGTGGTGTTTTTGGCAATTGGCAGGAAACGCGAATATATCTATAAGCGTATATTCTTATCTAAAACGCCTGCCGCGCCTACTGTTATTACGGCCAAAGTGTAAGGCGCGGCGGCGGATGTTCACTTATTTGTCCATATTGCTGCTGTTTTCTGCCCGTGCCTGTTTCAGTTTTCGGTACAGCGTGCGTTCGCTGATGCCGAGCTTGTAGGCCAGGTTGGCATTGTCACCGACATGCCGCGCTGCAAGTTGAGTCAGGTAGGCATTTTCGAGTTGGTCCAGCGGCATGATCTCAGGCAAACCATCGTGAGCAATGAATGCGGATGGCGTGTGATTGGCGTGTGCTCCCTGATGCTGACTGAACTGATGCAGATCCAGGTGCAGGTGTTCGGGTTCGATCTGCGAGCCGTCACACAGCAGAATGGCGCGCTCGATGCGATTACGCAGTTCGCGGATATTACCGGGGAACGGCTGCAGAATAAGCCAGTCGCAGGCGTCTTCGGATAATTGCAGTACGCGATGCTGGCTGAGTTGCTGCAGCAGGTGAGTGGCGAGTGGAATAATGTCTTCCGGCCGTTCTCGCAGAGAGGGCAGCAGCACCGGGAACGGACTGATGCGGTAGTACAGATCCTGGCGGAAGGTACCGGCGGCAACCATATCTCCGAGTTGCCGGTGAGTGGCGCAGATCAGGCGGAAATCAGCTTGTTTGGGGGTAATGCTGCCAACCGGACGATAGCTGCCGGATTCAATCAGGCGCAGCAGCTTAACCTGCATTGGCATGGGAATATCACCAATTTCATCGAGAAACAGCGTGCCGCCCCGGGCCGCTTCGATCAATCCCGGTTTGCGGTGAGTGGCGCCGGTAAAGGCGCCTTTTTCGTGACCGAACAGCTCGCTTTCAAACAGGCTTTCCGTCAATCCTGAGCATTCTACGGTAACAAAAGGGTTGTTTCGTCGCGGGCTGTGGCCGTGCAGATATTGTGCGGCCAGTTCTTTGCCGGTGCCGGACTCGCCCAGCAACAGGACGCTGATATCGCTAGCCGCCGCGCGGCTGAGTAATTCCAGCATCTGTGTATAAGCCGGACTGTAACCGACCATTTGCTGCTCGAATGGACAATCCCCGTGTTGTACCGGATTCATGATCTCGACGAAGAAACGGATCTCGCCCTCTTCGTCGCGTATCGGGCTGATCTCAACATCCACGTGCTCGCGCCCGCGGGCAGTATTATGAATATGCAGAATGCGCTGGCGCTGGCCGCTTTCAAAGCACTGTCGCAGCGGGCAGGTTTCTCCGGCCTGATCGCAGGGGACTTTATAGCCATGGGACACTTCGTAACAGTGACGCCCGACGACCTGGTCATTATCACTGCCGGCAAAGGTATGACGATAGGCTTCATTGGCGGCGCAGATTTCATAATCAGGACTGAGCAGGACAGCCGGTGCAGCGATCGCCTCCAGCAGTGAGGCAATGGCAGGCAAAGAACGATAATGCGGATGACTAAACATAGTATGACGTCTGTGGCATAGCGTCTGACAAATCTGGCAGTGTGTCAGGGGTTTGTAAAGCATAACCTGCGGATTAATGTCTGCCGGCGGCCATTATATGGCTTTGTCCGGGTTGGCCTGCTCTTTGCTCTGTTCTGTGCCGCCAGGCATAAAGCGTCCATCGTCATCGCCCTGCGACAAAGCATCGCAGTGTTGTCATTGTAATATTGCTCTATGCTGATGCTGTTATTTAGTCGCCGCCTTTTCCTGTGCTGCGGGTTCGCTTTGGTGGGTTGTACGCGCTGCCCGGCGACAAATGAGTACCTCATGCAAGAGAGTGTTTATGGCAAAAAAATCCCTGTTTTCTGTGCCTCTGGTGCGTGAGCTGATGGTCGTACTGGTGATCAAGCTGATGCTGATCTTTGCCATCAAAATTATCTGGTTTTCTGAACCTGTGGACATGACCAATCCGCAGGATGCTGTTTCGCAACAATTTGGTTTTTCAACTACTACCCCCTCGCAATCGGAGGATCAGCAATGATCAGTGAGAGTCTCGTCGATTTATCGCGGCTGCAGTTTGCTATCACCGCGCTTTATCACTTTTTGTTCGTGCCATTAACGCTGGGACTGTCGTTTATCCTGGCGATTATGGAGTCTGCCTATGTCATGACCGGTAAGCAGGTCTATCAGGATATGGTCAAGTTCTGGGGCAAGTTGTTCGGTATTAACTTCGCGCTGGGCGTTACTACCGGCCTGACCATGGAATTTCAGTTCGGTACTAACTGGGCTTATTACTCACACTATGTGGGGGATATTTTCGGTGCACCGCTGGCGATTGAAGGACTGATGGCTTTCTTTCTTGAGTCGACGTTTATCGGTCTGTTCTTTTTTGGCTGGGACCGCCTGACCCGTGTGCAGCATTTAATGGTGACCTGGCTGGTGGCCATTGGCTCTAACATGTCGGCATTGTGGATTCTGATTGCTAACGGCTGGATGCAAAACCCGGTGGGTGCAGAATTTAATTATGAAACCATGCGCATGGAAATGACCAATTTCGCCGAGGTGATTTTTAACCCGGTCGCGCAGGTTAAGTTTGTTCATACCGTATCAGCCGGCTACGTTACCGGTGCCATGTTCGTGCTGGCTATTTCTGCTTATTACATGCTGAAAAAACGCGACCTGCCGTTTGCCCGCCGCTCGTTTGCCATTGCTGCAAGCTTTGGTTTTGCCTCGATTATCAGCGTTATTATTCTGGGTGATGAATCGGGTTATGAAATTGGCGATGTACAGAAAACCAAACTGGCGGCGATTGAAGCAGAATGGCATACCCAGGAGCCACCGGCGGATTTCACTCTGATTGGCTTCCCGAATCAGGAAACTATGGAAACCGATTACGCGGTTAAAATTCCTGGCGCTCTGGGGTTAATTGCTACCCGTTCGGTGGATGAAGAAATCGTTGGTATTAAAGATCTTCTGAAAGAACACGAGCTGCGTATTCGTCGTGGTATTGAAGCTTATGCCTTGCTGGAAAAAATGCGTCGTGGTGATAAATCAGATCCGACCATCGCCGCTTTTGATGCATTAAAAGACGATCTTGGTTATGGCCTGTTGTTGAAGAAATACACCAACAACGTGGTCGATGCGACCGAAGAACAAATTAAGCAGGCCGCACAGGATACCATTCCGAAAGTGGCGCCGATGTTCTGGGCATTCCGTTTGATGGTCGGCCTTGGCTTCCTGATGTTTATCCTGATTTCGCTGTCGTTCTATTACAGCACGCAACATAACGTAGAAACCAAAACCTGGTTGTTAAAGGCGCTGATTATTTCTCTGCCAGCGCCCTGGATTGCCTGTGAAGTCGGTTGGTTTGTTGCAGAATTTGGCCGTCAGCCATGGTCGATTGCCGAAGTGTTACCAACGCATTTATCGGTATCAACCCGTTCGGTAGAAGATCTGTACATGAGTCTGGCTGGTTTTATTGGTCTGTATACGCTGCTGTTGATTGTTGAGATGTACCTGATGATCCGCTTTTCACGCATGGGGCCATCCAGTCTGCATACCGGCCGCTATCACTTTGAACAGAATCACGGCGGAGGCGCGGCCATTGCCCAGCCTCAGCAAGCCGTAAAAGATCAGGCATAAGGAGCAGAGCATGGATTACGAAACCCTGAAGTTAACATGGTGGGTACTGATCGGCGTGCTGCTGATCGGCTTTGCCGTGACCGACGGCTTTGATATGGGCGTTGGTGCCTTACTGCGCGTCATCGGTAAAACCGACAGTGAGCGCCGTGTGATGCTGAACACCATTGGTCCGCACTGGGATGGTAATCAGGTGTGGTTTATTACCGCCGGTGGTGCCCTGTTTGCGGCCTGGCCGGTGGTATATGCGGTGGCGTTTTCGGGCTTTTACTGGGCGTTGCTGCTGGTGTTATTCGCCATGTTTTTCCGTCCGGTTGGATTTGAATACCGCTCGAAAATGGAAGATCCGCGCTGGCGCAGTGCCTGGGATTGGGGTCTGACCATCGGTGGTGCCGTACCGGCGTTGGTATTTGGTGTGGCCTTCGGTAATTTATTCCTCGGTGTGCCGTTTACCCTGGATGAGTTTATGCGCTCCACTTATACCGGTTCGTTCTGGGCGCTGCTGAATCCGTTTGCGCTGGTGGCCGGTCTGGTGAGTCTGGGGATGCTGGCCATGCATGGTGCAACCTATCTGCAGATGCGAACCGACGGTGACCTGCATGAACGGGCGCGGAAAATTTCCGTTCTGCTGGCGATTATCGTAGCCGTGCTGTTTGCTCTGGCGGGTGTGTGGATTTATGTCGGTATTGATGGTCTTGTGATTACCAGCACGATTAATACCGCTGCAGCAATGACACCGCTGGATAAAACCGTAGACGTTGCCGCCGGCGGCTGGCTGGAAAATTATTCGCGCTATCCGGTCATGATCAGCGCGCCGGTTGTCGCTTTCGCCGGACTGTTAATTACTGTGCTGATGTCCGCGGCTAACCGTGGCGCGCTGGCCTTTATCGGCAGCTCGTTGGCGGTAACCGGTATTATCTGTACCGCCGGTTTCAGTTTGTTCCCGTTTATTATGCCGTCGAGCCTTAATCCGGCGTACAGCCTGACCGTTTGGGATGTGGTGTCCAGTCATAAAACCCTCGGCATTATGTTCTGGGTGGCGATGATTTTTGTGCCCATTATTCTGCTGTATACCACCTGGGGTTATTACAAAATGCGCGGACGTTTAACCACCGCCTTTATCGAAGACAATAAATACAGCACTTACTGATACAGAATGAGTGGCCGCAGCGCGGCCACAAAGGAGATTATTTATGTGGTATTTCGCCTGGATTTTAGGGGTGTTGCTGGCCTGTTCCTTTGGTCTGATTAACGCCATGTGGCTGGAAATGAATGAAAATTTTGATCGCGACGCGGATCTGAAAGAGTAAGTCATGAACGCACCGGTGGATTATAAAACTTACGGCCCGCTGTATGCGGGCTGGGCGCGGGCGCTGTCATTACTGGCGGCGCTGGGCTTATCGGGATTATTGCTGGCGGTGCCGCATGTGGTGGCCAGCGAAACCATGAATATTGATCATGGCCTGCTGTCTCTGTGTTTATGGGGGATCAGTGCCGGTTTTGTGCATGGTGTGGGCTATGTACCGGAAATGAAAATCTGGCGGCTGCTGTTCAGCCCTTATGTTGGCTGGCCACTGATGCTGGTCTGTGGCTGGTGGTGGATTGCCTGACAGCTGTCAGTACTAATACATTCCTGTATGCTTATTCGGAAATGCGAAAGGAGAACTGACATGGCATTAAGCAAAGACGATTTATTGGCTGAAGCACGCACCGCTGTTAATCCGGTGGATGCCGCCGCCGCTGAAGCATTGTTGGCACAAGGCGCGGTGGTGCTGGATGTGCGTGAACCGGCGGAGTTCGATATGGGCCACTTGCCCGGTGCGGTTAACGTACCGCGTGGCGTACTGGAATTTCGCGTGGGTGATCACCCGGCATTAACCAACCCGCAGGCCGATATTCTGCTCTACTGCAAAAATGGCGGACGCAGCACGCTGGCGGCTTATACGCTGAAGCGTATGGGCTTTGAACAGGTCAAAATGCTGGTGGGCGGCTTTGACGGCTGGAGCGGCACGGTACACAAAGTTGAAGTTGACCCAAGCGTGTATCGCTGAGGAGTTGCTATGGAAATGTTAAAACGCAGTCTGGTGCTCACTGCCATGCTCAGTCTGACGCCGTTGGCGTTGGCTCAAAACACGCCTGCGACAAACGAAGCACAACTGACGCAGGAAGCGCGGATGCAGACCAAAGCCTTTGCTCAGGCGCTGCAGAAAACCCTGAAACAGGGGATTCAGTCGAGTGGCCCGGATGCAGCGATTCATTTGTGCAATACCGAAGCCCCGGTCATTGCCGCCGGGCTGAGCCAGAATGGCTGGCAGGTGGCGCGCACCTCAACAAAAATCCGTAACCCGGACAATGTTGCCGACGCCTGGGAACAGCAAACGCTGGAAGATTTTGCACAGCGGCTGCAGGCCGGTGAAGACCCGATGAGCATCGAAGCCACGACCCTTGCGGATGGCGAATTTCGCTATATGAAAGCCATTCCGACCGCACCGCTGTGCCTGACGTGTCACGGCGCGCAGCTGGCACCATCGGTAACCGCCAAGCTGGACGAGTTGTATCCTGCCGACCAGGCGCGCGGATTTAATGTGGGTGATCTGCGCGGCGCTTTCACATTACGTAAAACACTGGAGCAATAACGTGTCAGAACACCGGATTGATATTCGCTGGGAAAAACAGGGTGAGTTTTCCCATGAGGGGTTTGAACGCCGCCACAATATTCAGTTTTTACCGCAGGTCAGTCTGGCCGCAGGCGGCGCGGGTAATGATTTTGGCGCGGACCCCGAACAGATGCTGGCGGCGGCGATGGCCAGCTGTCACATGCAGACCTTTCTCGCGTTAGCGGCTAAAAAGCGCCTGCAGGTATTGTCGTATGAAGATTCGGCGGTGGCAGAAATGGCACAGCGCGAAGATGGTAAATTCTGGGTGTCGTGTATCCGCCTGAATCCGAAAGCGGTATTCGGCGGCGATAAGCAACCGGATGAGGCGGCGGTGCTGGCGATGCATGATAAAGCGCATCAGCATTGTTTTATTGCCAATTCCACCACCAGTGACGTTCAGGTTAATCCGCAGTTCTGAATGCGGATAGTAAGGCGCCGGTTTTTCCTTGCCGGATGATCTGCGTCGCGTTTTAGCGTTAAGATTCGGCTACTCTTTTACGTAACCCGTTTTTATAAAGCGGCTTACCCGACGGTGCTGAACTGAGCTTTGATGATTCTCTCTTTTTCTAAAATGGTCGGCCTTTCCGGCGTTGATAACAACGAAAATGCCCGCGCCCGGCGCATCGGCCGCATGTTTGAATGGCCGATGATTCTTATCGCCTTCTGGATTGTGTTCGAGTGGTATCTCGAAGCCCGCGCCGATGGCCCTCTGCCGTACACCTACATTACCGACTGGTTTTTATGGACTTTCTTTTTGTTGGAAACCCTGGTGCTGACCGCTGTGGTGGACGATAAGGCGCGCTATTTACGTAATAACTGGAGCAATCTGGTGATTGTGATTGCCGGTATGCCGTTGCTCTGGCAGGCCTTTCCCCACGCCGGTGGATTACGTGCGCTGCGATTGCTGGCGATGTTCACCATGCTGATGAATATGTCCGGCTCGTTCCAGAAAATTATGGGAAGAAATCACCTCGGGCCAACGCTGATGGTGAGTTTTATCATCATCATTATGGCCGGCACCTTAATGGCGGTTATTGATCCCAATGTGCAGACACCGATGGATGGCATCTGGTGGGCCTGGGTAACGGTAACCACCGTGGGCTATGGCGATATTGTGCCGGGCAGCACCGCCGGGCGTTTATTCGGATCGGTGCTGATTCTGATGGGTATTGGCTTATTTTCGATGATGACCGCCAGCTTCTCTGCGTTCTTTATGCAGCAGGAAGAAGAGGATCTGATCGCCAAAGAAACGGCGAATGCCGACCGGCTGGCTAAAATGGAAAACCGTATGGAGCAGCTGGAAACCAAACTGGATCAGCTGCTGACCATTGCCCTGGAAGCTGAGCAGCAACGCCGTGAACAGGGACGCGACCTGGATGGTGGCGAGCGTTAATCAGTCTGTTCTGCGCACTGGATACATTGGGTTGTGTAAGGAACGGCCTGCAGGCGTTTTTCGTCGATGGTATTTCCACATTCGCTGCATTCGCCATAAATGCCTGCATCCAAACGTATCAGAGCCTGATTGATCATCGTGATCTCGTGTAAAGATTCACCGGCAATGGCGTGCAGAACATCATCATTTTCCCGTTCGACCGCCTGCTCGGCAAAATCTGCGGACAAAGGCTCATCGCGGTGACTGGCATCACGCTCAACCTTACTGGCGCGGTTTTCCAGCATGGCTTTACGCTGTGTTAATACTTGTCTGATGGCGCTGGTATCCATATCACTTTCCTTTGTTAGCTTTACTTCAGGCTAGGCCAGTGGTTGGCTTTTCACCTTGATGTGTATCAGGAAGGCAGCATTCTCTGCCGCCGGGCGCGGGCCAGTTGGCCTACACTGTGGCTGTTGAATGGCGGCGAGAGCAGACATGGAAGAACCCCTGTTTCTTAACGATCCCTATCAGGCTTTGGGGCATAAAATGCATTTTATGCAGCGTCTCGAACGCCTTTACCGTGTGTTACGCGAGCAGTATGAAGGCATTCAGCGTTTTGCTTTGGTGCTGTACAACGCCGATGACGGCCTGCTGTCGACCTTTATTTATGAAAGCGACGATGCCTCACCGTTGCTGGGTTACAGTGTCGGTCTTGATGATGTTCCGTCATTGCGCGAGCTGGCCGATAAACCGGCGGTGCGCGTGGTGAATGATATGCGCTGCTTCCGCAATACACGCTGGTCGGCTCATACCGAGGCTCTGTTGTCACAGGGGTATCGTGCCAGTCTCACGATGCCGGTGTTTAACGATGGAGAATTACTGGGTTTTCTGTTTCTCAATTCATTACAGCGCGATTATTTTTCTGAACAGAAAATTGCCTACTGCAATCTTTGGGCGCACCTGATCGCTCAGCTGTTGGTGCGTGAGCAGGATGCCGTTCGCCGCATGCAGGCGCTGGTAAATTTTGCCACCGATGTCAGCGGCCGGCGTTCAGTTGAAACCGACGCGCATGTACGGCGCATGGCGGCTTATGCGCGCATGATTGCCCGTTCGCTGCAGAAAACACTGCAGTTAAGTGATGCCTTTATCGAATACTTGGCTTTGTTTGCGCCACTGCATGACATTGGCAAAATAACGATTCCGGACAGTATTCTGCACAAAGCCGGCCCACTGAGCAGCGATGAATTTGAGCGCATGAAAACGCATGTAAAAGAGGGGCGCGACATTGTTGATCAGGCGCTGGCACACTTTTCTTTGGGTGATATGGAGCATACGGAAATGTTGCGTAATATCGTTCAGTTTCATCATGAAAAGTTGAATGGCAGCGGTTATCTGGGCGCACAGGGGGATGATATTCCGCTGGAGGCGCGCATTATTGCCGTGGCCGATATTCTCGATGCGTTGCTGAACCGACGCAGTTATAAAGAAGCGTGGCCACAGGAAAACGTCTTTGCTGAGCTACAGAGAATGGCGATAGCGCACGAACTCGACCAGGCCTGTGTGGATGCGGTATTGCAGCATCCACAACAGATTGATGATATTCAGCGGCGTTATCCGTCCTGACGTTCCAGTAATTCAATCGCCAGGCGGACGAAATCTTTCGAACTGAGCAGGCCAATCAGATGATTGTCGCTGTCGGTGACCAGCAAACAGCCCTGGCGGCTGTTACGCAATTGTTGCCCGGCGGTGGTCAGTGGCATATCAGCCGGAATGGTTTGTACGTCAGTGTTTATGCAGGAGCGCAGGGTTGTCTTGGCCAGATACGTCTGCATGTTATGCGCGCCGAATTTATCGGTAATGCGGAACGCTTCGGTTAAAAACTCTTTCTGGCTGAGCAGGCCAAAAATTTTCCCTTCTTCATCGACCACCGGAATATGACGGATCTGATGACGCCCCATGGTTTGTTCGGCATCCTGCAGGGTATCGTCAGGTAAGTGGGTAAGCAGTTCGCGGGTCATCAGGTCGCTGACCAATTTCATATCATGTTCCTGTAGAAAGTCCGGATTGACGGCGTTAGCGCCCATCCCGGAGTGGTTGTACTCTGTTTATCAGTAAAGCAGGAAATAGCCGGAGTGCTATGCTGAGACTACTTAAAGGAGGGTGGCATGAGCATCAATAATCACATTCGTAATTACTATGAGCAGCTGGTTGCGGAAGAGATTCTGCGTCGTCTGCATGGCCAGACGCCGGAGGTCAGCATTGAGCATATGGCAGACATTGCCTGTGTTGCGCTGAATCGCCTGCCACCACGCTATATCCGCTTTGAAGTGGATATGGCGTTTTTCATGACACCGGACGAATTGGTGCAGACCAATAACAGTGTTATCAAGGCCGTCGACGAGGCCATTACCTTCGTTGCCGAGCACCGGCGTGAAGAATAATAACGTCCGTTTCTTTACATAATGTAAAGAAACGGTTCAGCTGCTTGAAACTACAGCGCTTTTTCTCTGACACTGAGCCCCATAACCGGGGGAACTTATGAATTTGTTATTGGTTGATGACGATCAGGAACTGTGTGCATTGCTGCGCCGTTACCTCGAACGTGAGTTGTTTAAGGTCACGACGGTACATACCGCCGACGAAGGACTGAGCGAAGCACTGACCGGCAAATACCAGGCGGTTATTCTCGATATTATGCTGCCGGGAGGTAACGGCCTCGAAATTCTGCGCAGCATCCGCCAGCGCAGTGATCTGCCGGTTATCATGCTGACCGCCAAAGGTGATGAGATTGACCGTATTGAAGGTCTGGAGATCGGTGCTGACGATTACCTGCCGAAACCCTGCAATCCCCGCGAATTATCGGCCCGTCTGCGTTCGGTATTGCGGCGCAATCGTTCCGCCGAGGTTGTCTCGGCCAATATTGAGCTGGATGAACTGGTGATCGATCTCGACCAGCATCAGGTGCTGCGTAACAACGAAGCCATAGAACTCACCGTCACCGAGTTCAATATTCTCAGTGTACTGGCTCGCGACGCGGGCAAAGTGGTGGAGAAAAACCGCCTGGCGGAGCAATCCATGCAGCGCTCCCTGACGCTGTTTGACCGCAGTCTGGACATGCATCTGAGTAATCTGCGTAAAAAGCTCGGACCTAACCGCAACGGCGATGCCCGTATCCGTACCATTCGTGGCGTTGGCTACATGTACGCTCCGGAACAGGAGATGGCTCAGGCCTGATTCGTGCGCGGCATCTTTATTCGGATCTACCTCGCCTTTATGGTCACCAGTCTGGTGGCCACGCTGGTGACCCTGTTACTGGCGATGTATTACCGCCAGTGGTCTAACGACTCCGTTAACCTGATTGCGCCTACGGGCGGTTATATCTCCGCGGCCGAGCTGATTCTGCAGCGTGGCGGAGAACCCTTGTTGCTCGAATGGTTGCTGACCTTCGAGCGCCATCCCAGTGTGAATGCTTATGTCTTTGACGATCAGGGCATCAGCCTGTTGCCCCATGTGCCGGCCGATGTTCTGGAATACGCCTTTGCGTCCGACTCTTATCAGGCGCGGGTTAATCCACTCGGACAAACCGAAATTCTGGTGAAGGCACCGCTGCAGAGTCACGATGGCCGGGTCTATCTGCTGGTGGTCGAGTTTCTGCACCCGCTGGCGGTGTTTAACTTACCGGCTTATCTCGGTTGGGGGTTCCTGGCATCGCTGCTGCTGTTTGCTATCTGGGGATTTGTGCTGTCGCGCTACATGGCGCGGCCGTTGCTGTCTTTGCAGCGCAGCGTACGGGCCTTTGCCGATGGCCAGTGGCCGGTGCGGATTGCACCTAAATTACTGCGGCGGCGTGACGAAATTGGTGAGCTGGGGCGTGAATTTGGTCAGATGGCCGAGCGTCTGCAACGGCTGATTTCCGACCAGCGCCAGTTGTTGCGCGATGTCTCCCACGAATTGCGTTCGCCACTCGCGCGCACCGCCGTTGCCCTTGAGCTGGCGCGCCTGGATGCCGTGCCAGAGCAGGAGGAATACCTCGACCGTATTGAGCTGGAGACCCAGCGCCTGAATGAACTGATTGAAGATCTGCTGGGCATGGCGCGGCTGGAAACGGTGCAGGATCACAGCCATTGGCAATCGGTTAACTGCGCGGCCTTGTTGCAACAGGTTGTTGCTGACGCCCGTTTCGAACGGCCACAAAATGTGCTGCAACTGAACCTGCCTATGGATGCTGTTTGGGTTCAGGGTGACGCGCGGTTACTGACTTCGGCGTTTGAAAATATTATCCGCAACGCATTGCTGCATACCGCCAGTGGTACTTCGGTGGATATTGATCTGCTCTGCCGCCGCGGTCAGGTACGTATCAGCATCCGCGATCATGGTCCCGGGGTGCCGGAGCACTTATTGGCGGATTTGCTGCGGCCTTTTGTGCGCAGCGAGCAGGCGCGGGAGCGTAGCCCTGACAGTCTGAGCAGTGGCCACCGCGGTTTTGGCCTGGGTCTGGCGATTGCTGACCGGGTCATTCGTCATCATCGTGGCAATTTGCAGCTGAGCAATCACGCCCAAGGAGGGCTGGTGGTGACTATTCAGCTACCACAAGAGAGCTCTGAAGATGACTGACCGGGCACTTTACGTCTCTTTTACGCCTGCAGGGCTGTGTATTGACTGCCCGCTGCCGTTAGAATCCATGGATTGTTATTACGGGGTTTGTCTGTGAGGTTATCGGGCTTATTGTTATGTTGCTGCGTTTGGACGGTTCATGCCGGGCCGGATGTTCACATATTGCCAGCAGAACCCGCCCCCATTCAGCATCCCGGACTGCAGCTGGAGTGGAACAACAGCCGCCCGGAGCAGCGTCAGGCCCTTGATAACTTCTATCGCTCATTGCAGAACCTGCAAGTGCAGGAACAAGCGATGCAACGCATGGAACGCCAGCAGCGCATTGAACAGCTGCGTGGTATGTCGCCGGAACAGCGTCAGCAACAATTCCTCAACTTCGTTCAGCAACAGCAGCTCGCCCCCGGGCGCTGATCCTCTTTTCTTCCCAATCTCTTTCCGGATTATCTGTGCAGGTCGCCAGCTGGTGGGTCAGGCATTAGAATGCGTGTTTTTATTTTTCCGGATCTGGTTATGAAAACGCGTATTACTGAATTGCTGGGCATCGAGCATCCCTTGCTATTACCGGGTATGAGCTGGATTTCTACCCCTGAACTGGTGGCGGCGGTGTCAAACGCCGGTGGTCTTGGGATTCTGGCCAGTGGTCCGCTGACCGTCAGCGAAACCCGTGACGCTATTCAGCGTATACGCGAACTGACGGATAAGCCTTTTGGTATCGGCGTAACCCTGTTGATGCCGGGCGCTAAAGAAAACGCTGAAGTGGCCCTGGCTGAGAAAGTCCCGGTTATTAACTTCTCGCTGGGCAAGGGCGATTGGCTGGTGAAGCGCGCTCATGAGTATGGCGGCAAAGTGATTGCGACCGTGGTCAGTGAAAAACATGCGTTGTCGGCGCAGGCAATTGGCGCCGATGCATTGCTGGTTACCGGCCATGAAGCGGCGGCTCACGGAGGAGATGTAACCTCGCTGGTGCTGGTGCCGGCCATCGCCGCTAAAGTTCGTATCCCGGTGATTGCTACCGGAGGTTTTGCTGATGGACGTGGATTGCTGGCTGCCTTATCACTGGGCGCTGAAGCGGTAGCCATGGGTTCACGTTTCGCCACCAGTGCGGAAAGCCCGTTGCATCAGGCGACCAAAGATGCGGTCATCGCGCGCAGCGAACAGGATACGATTTATTCGAAAAACTTCGACGGTATACCGGCCCGTGTTATGCGCACGCCACGCTCAATTAAAGCCACCCGCAAACCGATGAATTTTCTGCTCGCCTGCTGGCAAGCAACACGGGCTGCGCGCATGGTCAAACAGCCGGTGTGGAAAGTGATGATTGGAATGCTGGCAATGATGGATAAGGTTAAATTGCTGGCTTATTTTGGTGCCAGTGTGCCGCGCTTGAAAGCCGCGACCATTGATGGCGATTTACAACAGGGCGTGCAGTTTATCGGTCAGACCCAGGGGTTGATAAACGATATACCCAGTGTTGAAGACATCATTCAGCGCATGCTGCGTGAAGCTCAGGAGCTGCACCAGCAACAACAGCGTTACTGGAACTGACATTGCCGGGCTGCGTATGCGCGCAGCCTGTTCTCCTGCTTCAGCCCATCTTATCTTCGGGCCATCTCATCTCTGATCTATTTATCCCTCAGCCTGCTTTGCCACCTGTCGGTGCCCCAGTGTAAGACTATGTTGTAAAAACATTCTTTTTATTCCTTTTGTTGTTATCGATAGGTTCTGATTGGTACGGACGAACAACTCAAGTGGCGTGTTGTGTCGTATGTGGCGAGGGGCGTCTTCGACCATGAGGGAAGGGGGCAGCGCTGACCCGTCATGTCCTACCGCTCCGGTGGTGCTGGCCTACACTGAGTTCGCTTTTGCAGTATCAGGGAACCTTCCCGGTCAGTGCATTACGGTGAGAGTGCGGTTTCCAACAAAAATAACAAACCCAAGGAACGCTCATGCTAAGCAAAATATTCTCTGTGGCAGCGCTGTCTGCCGTGCTGTTTTCGGCTCAGGTGTCGGCCATGTCGGCAACCCCGGAAAGTGGTTATACCGCCACCAAATACCCCATCGTGCTGACTCACGGCCTTTATGGCTTTGACAGCCTGCTGGGTGTTGATTACTGGTACAAGGTTCCGGAAACCCTGCAGAAAGATGGTGCCCGGGTGTTTGTTACCACCGTATCCAACTCTAATTCGCCGGAAATCCGTGGCGAGCAGCTGATTCCGCAAATTGAACAGATTCTGGCGCTTACCGGTGCCGAAAAAGTTAACCTCATCGGACACAGTCATGGTGGTCCGACTACACGTTATGTGGCCTCTGTGCGTCCTGATCTTATAGCGTCCGTTACCACCATTGCCGGTGTTAACCGTGGTACTCCGGTCGCCGAAACCCTCAACGACTGGTCCAATGGTTCGAAAGAATTTGAAGGCCTGATCAAAACACTGGGTAACGCCCTGGCTGTCGCTATTAACTTCCTGTCCGGCGGTGATTACGATCAGGATATTCTGGCGTCTATGCGTTCTATGACCTTTGCCGAAACCGCAGCCTTTAATCAGCAGCACCCGGGTGGCATTCCGACCACGGCCTGTGGTGAAGGGGACTATCAGTACAATGGTGTGCGTTACTACTCATGGAGTGGTGCCAAGCCGCTGACCAACGTACTTGATCCTCTGGATCTGCTGACCGGTACGACCAGTCTGTTCTTTCCGGCCGGTGAGAAAAATGATGGTCTGGTCGGCTCCTGCGCCAGCCGTCTGGGGATGGTGATCCGTGATGATTTCCGCATGAACCATCTGGATGAAGTAAACCAGACTCTGGGGTTGCATGATCTGACCGAAACTGATCCGCTGACGGTATTCCGCACCCACGCCAATCGTCTGAAAAACATCGGGTTGTAAGCCATGAAGCCACTTCACGGTGCGCTGGGCTTAACACTGTCGGTGGTGGCGGTCGTCCTGCTGGTATCGGTCTGGCAGGACGATGTTCTGGTGCAGCGGGCTGAATTTCAGCCTGCGCGCACCGGCAGCGGAGCGGATTCCGCTGCTCCGCGGGCTGCCATGCCAGAGAATGCTGTTGATCCCACACAGCTGATGACGTTTCGTGGTGCCACGGTGGATGGTTATCTGCGAACCGATCATCGTGGGCAGCTGGTTATTGATATACAGCTGCGTCACTGGATGGATTTTTATCTGTCTGCTCAGGGCGAAGTACCGCTCGATGATTTATTGCTGACCATGCATGCTCAAATACGCGGGTTGCCTGAGCCCGGACGCTCACAGGCAGAGAACATTCTGGATGAATATCTGGGCTATCTGGCGGCATTGGCTGACTACGATCGCGAAGCACAGAAGCGGGTTGGAGAATCCGGGCTGGATGAGCTGTCTGCGCGGGTTGCCTGGCAACAGCGCTTGCGCCGCGAATGGCTTGAGCCGTCAGTGGTCGAGGCGTTTTTTCAGGCAGATGAAGTGATGGATAACTACACGCTGGCGCGTCATCAACTGCGTGCGCAGGGCGCTGATGAGGCGCAGCTGGCGGAGTTGAACAGCAGTCTGCCGCAAGAGTTACAGCAGATGCGCGAGCAATCGCAGCAAGTGCTGACGCTGCAGCAGCAGGAACAAAAACTGCGTCAGCAGGGTTCCTCAGCGGCTGATATTCAACAATGGCGTGAACAGCAATATGGCAAGGAGGCGGCTGAACGACTGGCAAAAGCCGATCAGCAGCAACAGCACTGGCAGCAGCGTTTGCAGGATTATCAGCAATACCGTGATTCGCTGGCCTTGCAGGGGTTGGCGAATCAGGACCGTGAGTTGCTGCTGAAAACATACCGCAGCCGGCACTTTTCTGAAGCAGAGCAAAAGCGTCTTAACGCCGCCTTAACTCTTCTGGCTGGCGAATAAGGCATCGGCCTGTTGCAGTAATTGCTGCAACGGGCTGAACAATGCCGGGACGGCCAGAATAATATTCTCTCCCACCAACTGTGGGTTTAACCCCTCCGCTACGGGATGAATGTGTCCAAATTGCACTCCGGCTTCGCGGGCAATTAATTGTGCGGCAGCAAAATCCCAGGGTTTGACCGTTTCGTAGTAACCATCCAGACGGCCACAGGCTACCCAACAAATATCCAGTGCAGCGGAGCCCAGACGACGCACATCGGCACATTGTGTCAGTACCGCCTGCAAACGCTGCATCAGCTTTGGAATATCGTGTTTTTCATAAGGAAAGCCGGTGGCTATTAATGCACGGCGCATATCCTGTGTTGCGGCACACTGAATTGGCTGTTGATTCAGCCAAGCACCAAGGCCATTAATGGCACTGAATGTTTCGTTCAGAAACGGGTTATGCACAACGGCGACCTGAGCTTCGCCCTGATGATAATAAGCAATGGAAATGGCCACTTGCGGGTGCAGGTGAGCGTAATTTACGGTGCCATCAATCGGGTCGATAATCCACAGATGCTCGCTGTCGGTCGGATTATCCGGTGCCAGCTCTTCGGAAAGAATCTGATGTTGCGGAAAGCGGGAGAGAATACCATCACGGATAATCTGGTCGGCGGCCACATCCGCCTGTGTGACCAGCTCGGTTCCCTGTTTAAACTGAATATCCAGCTGATGGCGCTGACGGGCAATTTCTTCCCCGGCCTGGCGGGCGAGCTGCAGGGCAACATCGTATAACGTTTGATTATCCACGGATGGGTCTCTCATCTGGTTTTTGGGTGCGCATGTCAGCACTGATGATTGGATGTATTCCAGAGCACTTCGGAATGGCTCTGCGTCATACCGGAGAAATGTTTAGCCTAGTATTGCTGCAGCATTTTCTCTGCGGGCGGGCTTTGTTCCAGATAATTCTGGCGAAAAACAGCGGCCGGTACCGGCTTGCTGAAATAGTATCCCTGATAACTGTCACACGCCAGCGCCTGCAGCAGTGTCAGTTGCTGGTGGTTTTCCACACCTTCGGCGACCAGTTCAAGTTTCAGTGTTTTGGCCAGAGCAATAATGGCGCGGACAATGGCTTCGTCCTCCGGGTCGCTGTTGATTTCATTGATAAAAGCCCGGTCAATTTTCAGCTTACTGATCGGAAATTGTTTCAGATAGCTCAGTGACGAATAGCCGGTGCCGAAATCATCCATCGCAAAACGCACACCCAGCTTATTGATGTTATCCAGAATTCTTAAATTCTCCTGCACATTATCCAGCAGCAGGCTTTCGGTGATTTCCAGCTCCAGATATTTTGGATCAAGGCCGCTGATGTTTAATATTTCCTGGGTACGCAGCACAAAAGCATCGTCCAGCTGGCGTACCGATACGTTAACCGAAATGGTCATATCCAGTGAAAACGTGTCATTCCATTCGCGGAACTGTTTGCAGGCTTCCATTAATGCCCAGTCACCAATCTCACGAATCAGCCCGGTTTCCTCGGCGATAGGAATAAAATCAGCCGGTGACACAACACCGGCACTTGGGTGTATCCAGCGGATTAATGCTTCTGCTCCCAATAACGTGTTATCAAACGTGTTGACCTGGGGTTGGTAGTACAGCTCAAACTCCTGATTTTTAACCGCACGGCGCAATTCATTTTCCAGGGTTAAGCGTGAATTCGCTTTTTGATTCATTTCTTCGGTATAAAACTGATAGCAGTTACCGCCACGGGATTTTGCCTGATACATCGCGGTATCGGCATTGCGCAGCAGTATATAAGACTCGCTGGAGTCATCCGGGCATACGCTGATGCCAATACTGCAACTGATTGAAAGTTTGTAGTGGTCAAGTTTATAGGTCTGGCTCACAGCTTTAATAATTTTGTCTGCCAGCTGCTCTATTTTCTTTGAATTTTCAGGATCGCTCACCATGACGATAAACTCATCGCCACCTAAGCGGGCAATCATGTACTGAGGATCAATCAGATGACGTAAACGGTCGGCGACCAGTTTCAGCAAACGATCTCCGACCTGATGACCGAGAGAATCTTTAACCGTTTTAAAGCGATCCAAATCAATAAACAGCAGGGCAATTTTACCTTTATTGGGTTGCATGCGCTCAATGCTGTTAATCAGCTCGTCATTAAAATAATAACGGTTGAACAGTTCGGTCAGCGGATCGCGTGTGGCCAGGAACTCAACATGCTGTTGCGACAGCGTATGGTCGGTAATATCAATCAACAGCCCTTCAAGGCGATAAGGCTGTTGTGCATTAAACAGTACCTGGCCACGGTCCATAATCCATTTTAATTCATGCTGCAGAGTCTGAACCCGGTAGGTGATTTTATAAGGCGTCCGGCTGTTGCAGTGGCTGTCAATTTCCTGCAGGTATCTTTCCTGATCATCAGGGTGGATATGGGCAAGCAGGCTTTGGCGTCCGGCGCGATCGCTGTCTTCGTCAGCAATAATGCGCAGATCGCCACTGGTAATAAAGTTCAGCAGGTGTTCGGGCAAACTGATTTGATAAATACTGCCCGGGATATTGCTCATCAGCATATTGATAACGTTTTCTTTCTCGCCTAATGCGCGGCTTTCCTGCGAATAGCGATGTTCTTTTTGCAGCGTATTGCTGAGAACGTAGCGGTAGAGCTGCCAGCTGCCAGCCAGCAATATGAGCAGGAATAACATCGGCCAGATAATATCTTCCAGCCACAGACTGAGCAGGGAGGCCATTGGCAGCGAAACCATTTGCAGCAGTTGCAGTTGTGGATCAAAGCTGACGACCCCTAAGCGTTTAATGCCATCGAATTCGGTTTTATTAGAAAAGTAAGCAAGCGTGGTTTCGCGATAGACGTCCGTGCGCAGGTTGAGGTCGTCACGTTGTCGTTCGCTGACGTTCTTGCCCAGAATCTGCTGGCGGCTGACCGGCAATGGCGAGGCAATTAACAGTACGCCGTTACCGCTGATAATACGTTGAGCGGAATGCTCCAGACTGCCGGCGGCCTGCCATTGCAGACCATTACTGCTGGTTGATGTCAGCAGGCAAGCAATCAGCGTTGTCTGTTGCTGCTGCATTGGCATGCAATAGGGCAGATAGTGCCCTTTATTGATCTGTACGGTACTGACAAAACCCGCATGTTGTTGGTGTCGTAACAGGTTCAGATCATCGTTGCTGAGATCGGGTGGAGTCTGCTGCGGGTCGGCACTGTCAAAGGAGCTGGCGAGCAGCTGGCCGTCGCGATGGTAAAGAGCAAGGTGGCTGTGTTGCGGTCGTGGTTTTTGCTTTTGGCGTAACCACTGTAATCCATCAAAGTCTGTGCTGTGGTTTTGCAGGTCGGTTCTGAGATCAAGCAGCTGGTGCTGAAGTTGCTGCTGCAGCAGCCGCGTGTTGCTCTGCGCGACGGCAACCAGTGCTTCAAGCTGGGTCAGCGTGCGTTGGCGGTTGGTTTCCCAGCTGCCGAACAGGTAAAGCAGAAGCAGCACGGCAAACAGCAGCAGCCCCAGCAGCACGCGGATACGCTGTGGCGGCATGGCTTTCAGAGTGTGCGTGATGCGGTTGAACATAGTCTGTCCCTGATACCCTGAAGAGCCCGGGAAAATGCAGGCTGGCCCCTCAGAAACAGAGTATAGAAGTCAGTTACCGTTGCTGCTCAGGTGTGGCTCTAACCAATTGTTCAGTACCGCAAGCACCGCATCACGCATCAGCGGTTGCGCGGCGGCTGTCGGGTGAATACCGTCGGCCTGCATCAGCTCTGGTCTGGTGGCGATCCCCTCCAGCAGAAAAGGCAGCAGCAGCGTGTTGTGTTGTGTTGCCAGTTGCGAAAATACGTCGCGGAAGGCACTGGCATATCGCGCCCCATAGTTAGGCGGAATCTGCATGCCCAGCAAGAGAACGTCGCTGTTTGCCTGATTGGAAAGCATGATCATACGTTGCAGGTTTTTTTCGATCACGCGTACCGGTATGCCACGCAGACCATCGTTGCCGCCCAGCTCGATGATCGTCAGATCGGGTTGATGCTGTTGCAGCAATGCGGGCAGACGTGTCAGGCCACCGCCAGTGGTGTCGCCACTGATGCTGGCATTCACTACCCGGGCACCGGGAACGCGTTGTTGCAGCGAATTCTGTAATAAAGCGACCCAGCCCTGTTGCACCGGCACGCCAAATCCGGCACTAATGCTGTCTCCGACAATCAGAATGAGTGGTTCTGCGCGCGCAGTCAGCGGCAGAGCCAGCAGTATTAACAACGGCAAAGGAAGAAGTACTTTGACGGACAGCGGCACAAACAGCCTGAGCAAGGCTCCTACAGAGGCTCGGCACATGACTGAAGCAGGCAGTAATAAAGCAGACACCGGTTTTTCTCTCCGAATTCAGCAGCTGGGCAAAGTGGTGGATACCGGCGCCCAGCGGCTGACCATCTTGCAGGCTGTGAATATTGAGATCAAGTCGGGTGAGAGCGTGGCCATTGTCGGTGCCTCCGGCAGCGGTAAATCAACCCTGCTGGGTATTATGGCCGGGCTGGATCTGCCGACCACGGGTAGTGTTGAGTTGCTGGGGCATGAGCTGGGGGCGCTGGATGAAGATCAGCGTGCTGCGGTGCGGGCGCAGGGCGTCAGCTTTGTGTTCCAGAACTTCCAGCTGTTGCCGGGGCTGACGGCGCTGGAGAACGTCATGCTGCCGCTGGAGATTCGTGGGGTGCGTAATGCCCGTGACGAAGCCCGGCAACTGCTGACTCAGGTGGGCCTGGGCGAACGACAACTGCATTACCCGACACAACTGTCTGGCGGCGAACAGCAGCGGGTTGCCATTGCCCGCGCCTTTGCCGGTAAGCCAGCGATTCTGTTTGCTGATGAACCGACCGGTAATCTCGACAGCACAACCGGTGCGCAAATCGAAGACCTGTTGTTTGAGCTGAATCAGGCCGGTGGCACCACCCTGGTTCTGGTCACCCACGATGAACGTCTGGCGCAACGTTGCCAGCGCCGGGTGCACATGAACGCCGGTCGGCTGGAGGCGTTATGACGCTCTATCGCCAATGGCTGCTATCGCTGCGTCTGTTATTGCGCGAAGCGCGCAGTGGTGAGCTGACGTTAATTCTTGCGGCGCTGCTGATTGCCGTGACCTCTACCACCGCCATTGCGTTGTTCAGTGCCCGTCTTGATCTGGCCATGCAATCGCGTTCCAACGATTTACTCGGGGCCGATCTGCGCCTGCAATCGACCACGCCGATTGATTCTGCCTGGACGGAGCAGGCGCAGCAGTTGGGGCTGAAAACCAGCCAGACCCTGACCTTCCCTTCGGTGGTGTTGCATGGCGATGATATGTCGCTGGCGGCGATCAAAGCGGTGGATAAGGGCTATCCGCTGCGCGGCATTCTGCGCATCCGTGAGCAGGCCGACGACAACGCCGCCGTCATCGCCGCAGCACAAGGCCCGGCGGCAGGTGAAGCCTGGGTTGAGCCGCGTTTGCTGGCGTTGCTGAATGCGCAACTGGGCGATGAAGTCGAGCTGGGCACGACCCGGTTGCGCCTCAGTGCGGTGATTATTGAAGAAAGTGACCGTGGTGGAAATTTTTATAATCTGTCGCCGCGGCTGATGATGAACTGGGCCGATCTGGAAGCCAGCGGCTTAACCGCTGCCGGCAGCCGCCTGAAGTGGCGCTTGCTGTTACTCGGCGATGAGCAGGCACTGGCGCAGTTGCGTAACTTCCGCGATCTGGCGCCCAATCAGACATTTGAATCACTGGCCGACAGCAATCAGGCGATGGCCAACGCTCTCGATAAGGCGCGGCGTTATCTGGGCCTGGCGGCGATGCTGGCGGTGGTGCTGGCCAGTGTGGCGGTGGCGATCAGCGCCCAGCGCTATGCCAGCCGCCATTTTGATATCAGCGCGCTGATGCGTACCTTTGGTCTGGCGCGGGCACAGGTGTGGAATATCTACGCCTTACAGCTGTTGCAGCTGGGGCTGGTGGCGACGCTGGCCGGTCTGGCCCTGGCGGCTGGGCTGCAGGCGGGCTTGTTGGCGGTTCTGGGTGAACTGGTGCCACAACCGTTACCGGCTGCACCCTGGTCGGCCTGGCTGCTGGGGGCCAGCAGCGGCGTGCTGACCTTGCTCGGTTTTGCCTTGCCTTATCTGCTGCCGCTGGCGCGGGTGACGCCACTGCGGGTGCTGCGCCGTGAGTTGCAGCCGGTGCCGTTATCGGGCTGGTTGATTACCTCGCTGGCGTTAATCGCTTTGACCCTGCTGCTGTTCCTGTTTACCCATGATCTGCCGATGACGCTGGGCATGATGGGCGGTGGTAGTTTGCTGGTGGTGATTATGCTGCTGGTGCTGAATGGTCTGATTCTGCACTTGCGCCAGCGCCTGGCGCAGCACGATTTGCCGTTAATGTGGCGTTTTGCCTGGCAACATCTGAGCCGCAACAGTCGTCAGAGTGCCGGACAGATTCTCGCCTTTGCCCTGACCATGATGGTGATGCTGGTGATAGGCGCGCTGCGCAACGATCTGCTGGCCGACTGGCAGGCGAGCCTGCCGGACGATGCGCCCAATGTGTTCGCCATTAATATCCAGCCCTATGAAGTGGATGACTTCCGCCAGTCACTGCAGGACGCCGGGCTGGAAAGTCAGAAGCTGTACCCGATGGTGCCCGGCCGCCTGTTGCGCATTAATGATGTCAGTGTGCAGGAGCTGGCGGTGGCCGATGACCCGGCAATTAACCGCGATCTGGCGCTGACGTCGGATCAGCAACTACCGGCCTCTAATGTCATTGAAGAGGGCAGCTGGCAAAGGCTGCTGGATGAGAGTGGGCAGGTATCGCTGGAGCAGCGTCTGGCCGGACGGCTGGGTGTCGGGCTGGGTGACACGCTGGCATTCAGTGCCGGTGGGGTGGAATTCAGTGCCGTGGTAAGCAGTATCCGCAGTGTTGACTGGGGTACCATGACACCGAACTTTTACATGATGTTCTCCGCCGATGTACTGGCGCAGCTACCAGCTAACTACCTCACCAGTTTTTATGTGCCACCGGCATCACAGGCGCAGCTGACGGCACTGATTCGTCAGTATCCGGGGATTACCTTGCTGGATATGCAGGTGGTGCTGGGCCAGGTGCAGGCGCTGCTCAGTCAGGTCAGTCTGGCGGTGGAGCTGATTCTGCTGTTTGTGCTGGTGGCGGCGCTGTTGGTGATGCTGTCGTCGCTGGTGGCGGCGTTACCAGAGCGTCTGCGCGAAGGCGCGGTGTTGCGCACCTTAGGGGCCGGAACCGCGTTATTGCGTCGCGGCCATCTGGCGGAATTTGCTTTGCTCGGTTTTATTTCCTCGTTGCTGGCATTGCTCGGTGCTGAGGCGATTTGTTTTGGTCTGTACCGTGGCCTGCTGTCGCTGCCATACGATGGTCTGGGCTGGGTGTGGTTATGGCTGCCACCGCTGGCGGCGCTGTTACTGGCGCTGCCGGGCATGTGGCTGATGCGGCGTACCGTAACCGTGGCGCCACTGACCGTTTTACGTGAGCTGGTGGAGTGACAGGTGGGTGGACAGTAGTGTTATTATGTAACAATTTTGTTTTAGAGATCCTGTCATGATCCGTACCCACCTGATTACCGGTTTCCTCGGCGTTGGTAAAACAACGGCTATTCTGCACCTGCTGAAACAAAAGCCAGCTGATGAAAAGTGGGCGGTGCTGGTTAACGAGTTTGGCGAAGTCGGGGTCGACGGCGCCATCCTTGCCAGCCAGGGGGCGGTGGTGAAAGAAGTGCCCGGCGGCTGTTTGTGTTGTGTCTCCGGCCTGCCATTTCAGATTGGTCTGAATATGCTGATTGCGCGGGAAAAACCCGATGTACTGCTGATTGAGCCAACCGGGCTGGGCCATCCGCGCAATATTCTGCAAACCCTGCGTAATGAACATTACCGCGATATTCTGCAACCGGGCGCCAGTCTGTGTGTGCTTGATCCGCGTCATCTCAGTGACCCGCGCTATCTGGATAATGACGTCTTTGCCGATCAGATTCAGCTCGCCGATGTGCTGGTGGCGAATAAAACCGATCTGGCAACAGACGCTGACCGCAACGCGTTTGAGCAATTACTGCAGCGCGCCGAACCGGCGAAAACCGCCAGCGCCTGGGTAGTGAATGGTGAAATACCGCTGGAATTATTAGCCGGTGGTACGCAATCGCAACGTCTGGCATTGCATCCCGATGCGCACGCGCATCAGCATGCCCGCGAGGATCTGGCACCGCAGAATGCGCTGGCAGAGGGTGAAGAGCTGCGCCTGCTGGAAAATCATGGCCAGGGTTATTACTCCGTTGGCTGGTTAATTAACGCAGGTTGGATATTTTCGGCACGGGCTTTACGTGGCTGGCTGAACAGCCTCGATGTGCAACGCGCTAAAGGTATTATACTGACCGACGAAGGGCCGCTGGTGCTGAATATGCGCGATGGGGTATTAACCGAAATGCCAACGCGTATGCCGGATGAAAGCCGGCTGGAATTACTGCACACGCAGCCGTTAGAGTCTGCCGTGCTGCAACAGTCACTCCTGGCTTGCCGGGCAGAGTCATAAATTATTGATCAATAAAATCGCAGGCGTATGCAGTCTGTCGTCTGAATACGGAGAGTTGGTAGTGCGTCCTGTGCTTTTTCTATGTATGTCGATGATTGTTTTATTCAGCCCGCTGTTCAGTGCCAGCAGTTATGCACTGACTCTGAATATTGCCGCCGAAGATGCCTGGCCACCATTTTCCGATGCGCAGGGTAATGGTTACTCCCGTGATCTGGCTCTGGCTGCTTTTGCGGTCAGCGGTGTCAGTCTGACGATTCAGGCCGTGCCTTATGCCCGTGCTTTAAATCTTACCCTGGCGGGAAAAGCCGATGGCTGTTGGAATGTCACTCGCCAGCCAAGCACCGAGGAACAGTATATTTTTGGCGAGCAACCATTATTTACTGCCTCGGCTTCTTATTATTTTAAAACCGGAAAAGAAAAAAACTGGCAAACTCCGGCGGATATTCCGGACGGAACTGCGCTGGCGATCATGAACGGTTACGAATATGGTGCCGAGTTTGAAAAGCACCGTCACCGACTTAAACTGATTGAAGTCTCCAAACAGCAACAAATGATTGCCATGCTGATCAGTGAACGCGTGGCCGGTGCCATCTTCTTTGACCGGGTATTCGATTACACCATGGCTGGCAGTCATTACGACCGTTCGCTGATTCGCCGTGGTCAGCAAAATCACACCAGTGATATTTACATTGCCTTCAGTCGCCAGAAACCGGAGGCCGATAAATATGCCCAATTACTGGATGAGGGTCTGAAAATACTGAAAGCAAATGGTGAATATCAACGCATTATGGACAGCCACTACGATCGCTGGTCAGAATAACGGCGCTGTCATATAACGCACATAAATCTGTCAATAATCCGTATCTTATCTGCAACACTTATTCTCTTTAATGCCCTGCTGAATCATCCATTTTTTACAGCAGGGAAATACGATGAAACCGCTTCTTACACTGACGCTTCTGGGCTTAAGCCTGAGCAGTCTGGCCGACAGCAGCGCGCTGTTAATCAACGAGGTCGATTCCGACAATTCAGGCGCCGATACCGCAGAATTTATTGAACTTTACGATGGTGGTATTGGTAATACGGCGCTTGATGGTCATGTTGTTGTGTTGTTTAACGGCTCGAGTGATCAGAGCTATCTGACGGTCGATCTCAGTGGCCACAGCACCAACGCTCAGGGCTATTTTGTCATTTGTGGTGATGCCGCTAATGTTGCCAACTGCGACCTGGATATTTCCCCTGACAACAACCTGATTCAGAACGGTGCCGATGCGGTGGCGTTGTATCAGGCCGCGGCGGTCGATTTCCCGAATAATACTGCGGTAACCACCACGAACCTGATTGATGCTCTGGTGTATGACACCAATGATAACGATGATTCAGGTCTGTTAGTGTTGCTGAATGCCGGTCAACCGCAGATGAATGAAAACGAAGGCGGCGATAAAGACAACCAATCGCTGCAGCGCTGTGAAAATGGTGCCGGAGGTGCCCGTAACAGTGCCGGTTTTATTACCGCAACGCCGACTCCGGGTGCTGCATCGGCCTGTAATGTGGTGGTTGAACCGGTACTTGGTAATTGTGGTGAAAGCAGTCAGGCGGAATTTCGTTTAATCAGTGCGGTGCAGGGCAACATTACTGATGTCAGCGCTGATGCCAGTCCGCTTCTGGGTGAAACGGTGATCGTCGAAGGTATCGTCACGCTGGATAAGCAGGGTGGTTTGCTGGCGAACGGCGACAGCTCTTATGAATACAGCGGCTTCTGGCTGCAGGAAGAAGACAGTGATGCCGATAACGATGCCATGACCTCTGAAGGTATTTTTATTTATGACTATAAAAATACCGTGAACAGCGGAGACAAAGTCCGGCTAATGGCAAAGGTTGCTGAATACCAGCAGGTAACGCAGCTGAAAAATGTGCAGGATCTGGTGATCTGTTCTTCCGCTAATGCCTTGCCGGCCGCGGTCCCAGTTACTTTACCGGTGACTAATCTGAATAAACTGGAAGCACTGGAAGGCATGCGCATCAGCAGCTCGCAGAACCTGGTTGTCAGTGACCTGTTTGGTACCGGTTATGGTTTCGGTAATTACGGCCAGTTTGTTGTGTCATCGGCACTGCATTTCCAGAGTACCGAAATTGCTGCACCACAATCAGCAGAAGCTCAGGCGGTTATCGCTGCGCGCGCACTGGATGTGTTATTAATCGATGATGGTGTGTCGGCGGCGTATCCGGCATTTATTCCGTTTCCGGACGACAGTGGTTTCAGCGCGCTGAATCCTGTGCGTATCGGTGACAGCGTCAGCACCTTCGATGGTGTTATGCATGCTTATAAAAATAATTACACCGTAATTCCTTCTGCACTGAGCATTGATCCGACACATCCGCGTACAGCCGCACCCACGATTGCTGCCGATGCCAATCTGGTGATCGTTGGTATGAATGTTCTCAATTACTTTAATGGCGATGGTCAGGGTGGCGGTTTCCCAACCAGCCGTGGTGCTAAAACCTATGATGCATTCACCATGCAGAGCGATAAAATTGTCGCGGCGTTAACCGCTATGAATGCCGATATTATCGGTCTTATGGAAATCGAGAACGACGGTTTCGGTAAGTACAGCGCTATTCAGACACTGGTTAATGAACTGAATAAACAGCAGACGGCAGGTAATGAGTACAGCCTGATTAATCCGGGTGTCAGCAGCATTGGCAGTGATGCGATTACCGTAGGTTTGATTTACCGTGCCGAAAAAGTAACCGCCGTAGGTACCACCGCGATTCTCGACAGCAGCAATTCAGCCAAAGATGAAAATGATCAGCCATTATTTCTTGATAGTAAAAACCGTCCGGCATTAGTTCAGTCGTTCAGTATGAATGATGAAATCTTCACGGTTGCTGTTAATCACCTGAAATCCAAAGGCTCTGCCTGTAACGAAGACAATGAAGGCGCCGATGGTCAGGGCAACTGTAATCAGACCCGCAACCGCGCCGCGCAGGCATTAGTCCAGTATCTGGCAACCCAGCCTACCGGTGTCAGCAGCAATGCCCAGCTGGTGTTGGGTGATCTGAATGCTTACAGCAAAGAAGATCCGATTAATACGATTCTGGATGCCGGTTTCAGCAATCTGAAATACAGCGAAAAATCGACAGAAACTCAGCCTTATTCTTATTCCTTTGGTGGTTTTCTTGGCAGCCTGGACCATGCTCTGGCGACCGCAGATTTTTATGCGCATGTGGTCAGTGTTGATGCCTGGCATATCAACTCGGTAGAAGACAGTCTGATGGATTATGAGACTGAAGCAACGGGTCAGGATTACGACTCCATCGATAATTACGCCAATGCTGATGCTTACCGCTCATCCGACCATGATCCGATTGTGGTTGCCCTGCGTATTGATGAGAAAACGCCAGAGCCTCAGCCAGAACCCGAGCCTCAGCCAGAACCTGCACCGGGAAATCCGGATAACGGCTCAGATAACGGAAACAATAATAATAACGACGATAACAACGGTGGCCCATTGCACCCGTTGAGTTTGCTGGTGCTGGCATTGACTGCCGCATTGCGTCGTCGTGCCTGAGGGCGAAAACGGATAAACATAAGCAACACGGACGTGATAAAAAATCAGCCCCGCCAGTGAACTCTGGCGGGGCTTTTTTAATGTGACCGATTAAAACTCTTGTGTTGCCTGAAGCTGTCGCTCCAGAGTTTCCAGGGCGCGTAATAAGTCACCGGAAACACTGGTCAGCAGTGTGGCTTTCAACTGTATTTCGGCGGCTTTTTTACTATCGCCTTTACCTGTCGGGTCCAGAATACGTTGCCAGAGCGATGGTTTTTCACTGCGCTTCAGCAGGCTGAATAAGTCGAGGCAAACCTGATGCAGTTGTTTGTGTGGGATTTCTATTGCGCGGAATTCCGGCAGGGTACGTAAGGCCTGGCCAGCGCCATAATACCAACGTCCGAACTGACATTCGTCATGTTCCAGCGGCAGCTGGCCCTCTTCGATATCGTGGCCGGAGAGCAGTGCCTGAGCGTAGGCGCGCCAGCGCAGGTGTGCGGTTTTGGCGCGGCCAATCTGCTGCAGAAATTTTTCTCTGTCGGTATGGCTGATATTAATATTGGCAATAAAGGGCATAAGCATCAGGCACAATAATGGATAACTTCAGCCTAGCAATAAATGGCAAAAGTGCCGTATGCCTGCTTTAAAGCGCGAACCTTGGACACCTCTGAATACGTCAGTGCCGGCTTTGGCCTACTGAAAACGTTCACATTATTCAGCGGTGCTCTTGAGTAAGTGCATCCTTGCTTACCCTCAGTCCATTTCGGTACGAGCAATCCGGTGCTCGTTGTAATCATCAGCTCAGGTAACGATTGGCGAGCGTAAATTCATGCACAATCAGATTCAGATGCGTGCAGCGTTCCGGTTTCGTGCGGTACAAATGCTGCAGCGCAAAAAAAGGTTGGTACAGATAATCCAGACACTGACGCCGCCAATGGTTGCTGGCATCGGTGTTAAACGTTGCATCACGCAAGGTGTTATACAGACGCGTCAGCCAGCTTTCCTGTAACGGTTGCAGATGGCGCTCACCGGCGCGGCAGGCCAGTTCCAGCCCCAAATCCAGATATTCATTCAGCCATTCCGGGTGCAGCTCGCAACCCTGGTGCGAGCGTATCTGCAGCTCCAGCTGTGCGAGTCGTTGTTGCTCATGCATTGGCACCAGGCTGCCGCCTTGCGTGGCCGGAGCCGAACGAAACTGCCGTGGACGGATAACCCGCCCGCCCGCTGCGGGCTGCGCAGAACAGAAAGCAGATTCGCAGTATGAATGAGGCATGGCGGACTCCTTGGTAAGTGCAGGCAAATTAATCTAATGATAATAATTATCATTTGCAAGCTTTTCATGGAATCTTGATTTGTCGCAGGCATGGCCGTCAACGGCATCCATAGGCTGGCTGTCATCATTCCGCTATAATCCGCGCCGCGCTGGCCTCCACCCTTGTTCATTGCCGCCAGCGTGCCGATGGGGAGTATGCTGAGTGGCTGCAACACAGGTTCTGATCGTTTTTAATCCGGTTTCCGGCTCCGGTAATCGCCGCATTGTTGAAGCTGTACAGCAGGCGCTGAGCAACCGTGGTTGTGATGTCAGTCTGTATCCGACTCAGAGTGCCGGTGATGCAACCCGTTATCTGGCAGCGTATGAAGGCCAGCTCGATGTTGTGGCGGTGGCCGGTGGCGATGGCACGATCAATGAAGTTGTGAACGGTCTGCGTGAGCGCGACAATCAAAGCTACCGCCTGGCTTTAATTCCGACCGGAACCGTGAATGTTCTGGCGGCTGAACTGGGCATTGGCAAAACACCGGAAGGCATCGCCGATATTATTCTGCAGGGACGCGAAAAGCCGATTTATCTGGGATCAGTAAATGACCGCCGCTTTGTTTTAATGGCAGGAATCGGTTACGACGCCTGGGTGGTGGATAACGTCGATCTGGCGTTAAAAAAGAAAGTCGGCAAGCTGGCGTATGTATTGTCGATGCTTAAACAGCTGCGCCACTTCGGTAAAAAGACCTATCAGCTGACGGTGGATAGCGAACGCTATCAGGCCAATTCTGTGGTGATTACCAATGGCCGTTATTATGCCGGATCTTTTGTCCTGTCGCGTCAAGCCGATTTAAGCAAACCGACCACTCAGGTGCTGATGATTTCCGGCAACAGCCCGCTGAAATTTATTGGCATTTTGCTGGGGTTGCCCTTGGGGATTATGGAAAAAATGCCGGGCATGAAATCTGTTGCTGCCCGTCATGTGCAGATTGAATTACTGAATGCCGGTACCGAACGCGAGCCGGTGCAGGCCGATGGCGATTCACTGGCCGAGCTGCCGCTGAATCTGCAGATGGAAGACAGCCCGGTACGTTTGCTGGTTCCCTGAGTTAAGGCATCGCTGAATAATTCTGCGCTGCCTTAACTTTTTTAAACCCAGTCGAAGGGCTTTTCTTCATCGCGGATTAACTTAATCCAGCCTGGTTCATCACTTTGAGCCGATTCCTGCCAGCCACTGTCAGAGCAGCGTACTTCGCTGCTCAGTGCGGCGTGGGCGGCACGGCCACAGTCGAGGTCGGTTGCCCAGGGGGTCAGGTTCTGTTTAAACCACAGGCTGGCAAAGTTTTTCTCGGCATTTTCATTCAGGAAAATGTCCATACTGTTGCCATCTATCTGTGCTTGCCAGTGGTGGCTGCCGGCGTTTTCTTTCAGGGTTTGCAGTGGCTGTTGCAGTGCATCCTGCAGCCATTGACGTACAGCCACTGGCTCAGCTTTCATGATGTAAATTTCAATATCGGGGAAGTGTTCAGTCATTTTTCCGGGTCAGCCTTATGATACGCAGAATGCTCAGCGCAATATAACCGAGAGCGGCGCTCAGAGCACCCATTGCCGCGAGGATCAGACCTGCCAGGCTGACAATTTCCTGCGCCAAAGAAGGTAACAGGTATTTCTGCGCCATCAATATAATGCCCAGTCCGGCGAAAAAAGCCGCAGCACCGAATACGAATAAACGCAGGTTTTCCCGATCCTGTTCAGCCCTTTTTTGCAGCCATTGCAGCAGTGCTGTGGCCTTCTTGCTTGCCATACATCATCCCCACCTTCTGTCCGACGGGCAGAGCATAGCAAAAGCCAGACCCTGGTGTGAGCTGGCATTACTTTGCAAAGGCATTGTTGCGAATAAATATCATTTGTGTTTATTATCTAAAAGATAATGATTCTCAACTGAGGTTTGTATGGCGCGCTGTCTGGTCCCCGGAGCAACAACAGGAGCAACAACAGGGTCAACAACAGGAGCAGGAACAAGAACGGATTACGGCCGTCTGTCGCTGCCGCAGTTTGCACTCTGTGGCTGCCTGTACCTGTTGTTTCCTGCCGCTTATGCCGCCGCAACGTCCTCCACCGCGGTGTTTAATCTCAGCGATGTGGTGGTATCCGGCAGCCGCAGCGAACGGCCGTTGGCCGATACGCCGGTGCGTACCCAGATTCTCGATCAGGCCACCATTCAGCGTCTGCACAGTCGTGACCTGCGCGATGCGCTGCGCATTATGCCCGGTGTGCAACTGCGTGAGATTCACGGCAAAAGCGGCGAAGAAGTCTATCTGCAGGGCTTTAATGGTGACCGCGTACTCATTCTGGTCGACGGCCTGCCGGTATCGGCCAGTACCGGTTCAACGGTGGATACCTCGCAGCTGGCGATGCTGGATATCGAACATATTGAAATCGTGCCCGGCGCGGCTTCGGCCTTGTATGGCAGTGCGGCGATGGGCGGCGTTATTAATGTGATTACCCGTAAACACCAGAATTCAGATCAGCGCTTAAGTGGCCATGCCTCACTGGATTCAGGCAGTTACGGTTCGCGTCAGCTGGATGAAAGTAAGGTATCCGGTGAGCAGCATCTGAATGCCAGTGTGACTCAGATATTGGGACAGAGTGAGCTGCGCCTGGGTATTGATCAGCGTTATTCCTCCGGTTACGACCTCAATCCGGACAGCTGGAGCAGCGATGGTTTCAGCGGCTCGAAAACGAATCTCAGCGCCATGCTGGCACGGAATTTTGCTGACAGTCAGTGGCGATTAAATACCGAACGTTTTGAGGAAGACAGCGAAACCCGTCGTGCCGGAACCAGCGGCAGCGATGGTATTAAGCGCGAATTATTACAGCGTAACCGTCTGGCGCTGCAGGGCGAATGGCAAAGCCGTATTGGCCAGTGGCAGTTGCAGGCTTTGCATGAAATGCAGGATGACCAGTCAGATCAGCTGAACAACGACAGTGCAATTCCGGCCGGTAATCTGTGGCGCGACACCCAATATCAGCAGCAGAAAGCCGCTTTGCAATGGCAGTACAGTCTGGATTCAGCATTAGGCTATGGCGCTGAAATGGTGGCCGGTGTCGAAGGTTTTCGTGAGTCCATGGAGCAGGATAAAAATGAAATTAAACTGACCGATGAAGGCCTTGGAGAAAATGATCAGGTCAGCCAGCGTCCGGACGGTACCTATTATGTCAGCACCAATGAAGTGCCCTATGCACAGCGTAACAGCCGCGAATTTTTCACCCAGCTGATTATTCCTCTGGGGGTTAACGGCGATATTTCTACTGGAGGTCGTTGGCAGAACGATAGTGATTTCGGAAGATTTTTCTCACCAACAATCAGTGTCAGGCAAATATTTCAGTGGCATAACCTGCAACTTCAATGGCGGCAATCCGCCGGTCTGGGTTACCGCGTACCGAATTTAAAAAACCGCTATTTTATTTTTGACCACAGTGTAAACGGCTACAAAGTTCTGGGGAGCGAAGATTTAACCCCGGAAAAATCCCGCAGTTTACAGATGTCATTTTCCCTGACCGATAACGAACACTTCCATGCCGAACTGGCGCTGTTTAATAACCGCATTCAGGATTTAATCGAGGCGCAGGATTCCGGCGAAAGTGAAGATGGCGGCCGTGTGGCGATTTATCGTTACGCCAATTTTGCCAATGCCCTGACCCGTGGCTATGACCTCAGCCTGCAATGGCAATTACTGCCGGGGCTGCAGCAGCGTCTGTCATTTGGCTATCTCGATACCCGCGATCTGGATCTGGATACGCCATTAATTAACCGTGCCCGTCATCACGCTAAAGCTCTGTGGCTGTGGGATATCAGCCATCGTTTGCAATTAACGCTGAGCGGTGAATATCAGGGTGAGCACGTCAGCAGTATCAGTGAAGCAGACAGTGGCAGCAGCCAGCTGAATGTCAGCCCGGCGTACAGCCGCTGGGATATTAAAGGCAGCTGGCTTTTAACCCCCCGCACCAGTGTCTACGGCGGTGTGAATAATCTGTTCGATACCGTACGTGACAGTGCCGATGCCTACGATCGTCGTCCGGTGTTTGGCCGCATGCCTTATGCCGGCCTCTCTTATCAGTTTTAACCATCCCTAACTAAGGAAAAGAAGATGAAATCATCAGGATTAATATCATTTAAACGCCTCATGCTGCCACTGGCGACAGGCAGCGCTTTATTACTGAGCGGTTGTGGCGGTGACGATAATGACAGCAGCAATGACACTGTGGATAACGAAAAATTCTCCAGCCTGAAAATTAACGCCGCCAGTTATACCGACTGGCAGTACGTTAATCTGAGTAGTGGCGAACTGGTAACTTTAACCACTGAGCAGGCTGCCACTTCAACCGACTGGCATATTGCTTTGCGCCGTACCGAAGTAAAAATTAACGGCGGCGTTTCCGGCAACGGTAATGGTAAAGGTGCCCTCGCAGCGACTCCCGATGGTTTTTACGATGCAGAAGGTAATGCCGTTGCTTCGGTATTTACCAATGCCGATGCGGACATTCAGGCTCAGGCATTAAGCGCGGAATATAATCTGGCGGACCTGACGTTTAAAGCCGACCGCTATGTTCCGGCGATTCAGGATTGGTATATCTATAACCCGACCACCCATCAGATCAGCGCCAACAGCGTTAATGGCTGGTTATTGCGCCACGCCGATGGCACTACCTACAGCAAGTTTGTTCTGGATGCGGTGAGTTACAGTGAAATTACTGTGCGTTATGAAACTCAGGCAACGGATACCACGCAGTTTGCCGGTGGTGAAAAAACACTGACCGCCGCTGTTGCGGACGGCAGCACAGAACTCTGTCTGGATTTTGATGCTCAGGCTGCGGCAGATTGCGGCGGTGCCGACTGGGATCTGCGTTATGAAATAAACCTTGCCGCACGGGCAATTAATTTATGGAGTAACGGTGGTGTTTATGGTGATGGTAATGGCGCCGCCTTTGGTGCCATCGCCGCTACTGAACTGGCGGGCTATACCAGTGCCACCATGGTCGACAGTACCAGTATTGCTGCTCATTACAGTGCTGATTCTGCCAGCAGTATTTTCAGCGATTCCAGCTGGTACGCTTACAACCTGAGTGGCTCCCATAAACTCTGGCCAAATTTCCGCACTTATATCGTTGATGCTGACAGCAATACTGAGAACAGCGACAAGTTCGCTGTACAGATCAGTAACTACTACAGCCTGGGCGGCTCAGGCAGCCCGGAAATCCGCTTTAAGAAAATCACCCAGTAAACTCTGCCGGAGACATATTATGACAACAGCAACTATTCATTCGGTATCGGCCAGCAGTACAGCTGCGGATATTGTTCAGTTCTTTTCTGATCTTGCCCGGCGCTGGCAGGAGCTGCGTGAAAAAAACGAAAAGCTGCGTATACGTAATGCCGCCGAACAACTGGGCGTCAGTGAAGCTGAATTGCTGGCTACCCGTGTCGGTAATGGTGTAACGCGCCTGAATAATGATTTTAAAAAACTGTTCACCGAGGTGGAGGGCTTAGGCAGCGTCATGGCGCTGACCCGTAACGACGCCATAGTGCACGAAAAAACCGGCCAATATAAAGACCTGAGTATTCACGGCAATATGGGGCTGGCGCTGGGCGTGATTGATCTGCGTATTTTCTTTAACCGTTTTGTTTATGGCTTTGCGGTACAGGAAGGTGCAGGAGAAAATATGCGCAATAGCCTGCAGTTCTTTAATGCTCGGGGCGAAGCCGTGCATAAAATTTATGCCAACAGCAATACCGATATGCAGGCCTTCCGTAATCTGGTGGAGCGTTATCGTGCCGCCGAGCAAAGCGCATTTATCGTGCTGGATAATCACCAGCCGGACGCTGCTCAGGCGGAAGATAGCCAGGCGGCAGATAACCAGGCGAAAGACAGCAAACCATTATTGCAGTCACCAGAAGCGCTCAATGTTCAGCAACTGCGTAAAGACTGGAGCGAACTGAAAGATGTGCATCATTTTCAGGCGATGCTGAAAAAACATCAGCTGGAACGGATTCCGGCGTACCGTGCAATCGGCGCTGATTATGCCCAGCGGCTGGATAAGCAAGCCTTTGAAGATGCACTGCTGCAGGCCGCGGCCAGCGAGCTGCCGATTATGGTGTTTGTCGGCAGTGAAGGCATGGTGCAGATTCACACCGGCCCGGTTAAAACACTGCTGCGTACCGGCCCCTGGTTTAATGTGCTCGACCCGGATTTTAATCTGCACGCCAACACTCAACTATTGGATCAGGTCTGGCTGGTGCGTAAACCCACAACGGATGGCGTTGTCAGTGCTCTGGAAATGTTTGATGCCGAAGGCCGGCAGGTGGCTCTGTTATTTGGTGAACGCAAACCCGGAAAACCAGAGCTTGAAGGCTGGCGCGAATTATTAAATAAATTACTGGCTAAGCATGCTCTGGCTGTTAAATCAGATGCAGATGTTGTTCAGTACGTGGCCGGTGGAGAATAAGGATGCGTTATTTTATTCAACTCCGCAGAATCGCGGTATTTACCGCAGGGCTGTTCTCGCTTGCCTTGTTCAGTTCTGCAGTATCTTCTGCCGAGCGGGTGGTCAGTATTGATGGCTCGCTGACTGAAATTATTTACGCACTTCAGGCGGAAAACTCGTTGGTTGCAGTCGATACCACCAGTCGTTATCCGCAGGCGGCGACAAAGCTGCCGGATGTCGGCTATATGCGGCAGTTATCGGCGGAAGGCATTCTGGCATTGTCGCCAACACTGGTGCTGGCCAGCACCGATGCCGGACCGGACAGCGTGTTTGAGCAGTTGCAGCAGGCGGGTGTGCGTGTTGTGCGTATCCGTAATGATTACTCCGTCGACGGCGTACTGAATAAAATACAGGCTGTAGCTGACGCACTTAATAAAACGGAGGCAGGACGCGCACTGGCGGGCAATATTAAACAGCAGGCCGATGCAGCACTGGCCAGTATTCCTGCCGATGCCGCACCGCCGGCGACGTTATTTATTCTCGGTGCCGGTAATCGCGGGTTAATGGCTGCAGGCAGTAAAACCCAGGCCGATGCCATGCTGGCACTGTTAAATGCGCGCAACGTTATGGCTTATAACGGCTATAAACCCGTCAGTGCGGAAGCGGTGTTACAGGCCGGGCCAGAGGTTGTATTAATTGCCAATACTGAAGCCGTGGCGAATAACTCGCAGACGCAGAGCGCCGCATTAAGCACGCAGTTGGCGATGACACCGGCCTTCAGCCAGCAGCGTATTCATACGCTGGATACTTCACTGGTATTGGGTTTTGGTCCGCGTATTGGCAGCGCTTTAGAGCAATTAGCGGCGTTACTGTATCCGTCCGCCGTACATACATTATCCTCTGCGGAGCAACCCTGATGCCCGGCGCGGTAATACGTTTGCAAGGGCCGCGCCTGGCACTGTTGCAGTTTGCTGCAGTGCGTCAGGTGCTGTTATTTTTTGCGGCGGCCGGGCTGTTGATGCTACTGATTTTATTGTCGCTGCGTACCGGCCCGGTCGAACTGAATAATACCCAGGTACTGCAGTCATTATGGAATGCCATCACCTTTGCCGATATTCAGGGACAGAGTGATTGGGTAGTGCGTGAATTACGCCTGCCGCGTACTCTTTTAGCGGTGCTGGTTGGTGCTGGTCTGGCCGCCGCCGGTGCCGTTACACAAGGGGTTTTCCGTAATCCACTGGCCGACCCCGGATTAATTGGTGTCGCCAGTGGCGCGGCGCTGGCGGCGGTTGCGGTGATTGTTTTAAAAGATTCACTGCTGGCTTTCTGGGTCGCGATTATGGGGCCGCTGGCGTTGCCGATTGCCGCCTTTCTCGGTGGCTTAGCCGTTACTCTGGTGATCTATCGTTTAGGTACCCGCAACGGTCAGACGCAGGTAGCGACGCTGCTATTGGCGGGTGTGGCCATTAACGTATTAACCGGTGCATTAACCGGCATTCTTACCTATATGGCCGACGATCAGGCGTTGCGCTCCATGACCTTCTGGTCAATGGGCAGCCTGGCTCATGGCCGCTGGCCGGAAATTGCCGCTCTCAGTGTTTGTATTATTTTGCCCTTATGTTTTCTGCCGCGCTTTGCCCGCTTATTAAATGCGTTATTGCTGGGCGAAGCGGTAGCAACCCACCTTGGTTATCGCGTGCAGCAGGCCAAGCTTTGGTTAATTACCGCAGCGGCTTTAATGGTCGGTGCCGGTGTCGCGGTGGCCGGTATGATTGGTTTTATTGGTTTGGTGGTGCCGCATTTATTGCGCCTGTTAATCGGGCCGGACCACCGTGCGTTATTACCGGCCTCTGTCTTACTGGGGGCATCGTTGTTATTGATTGCCGATATGATCGCGCGCACCTGGCTGGCACCGGCTGATTTACCGGTGGGCCTTGTCATGGCAGTGATTGGCGGGCCGGTATTTTTAAGCCTGTTGCTGCAACAGGTAAAACACAGTCGTGGATAAGCCATTGGCAGATACGATCAGGCACAAACAGGAGTCCCTATGCTGAATGTTAAACACCTTAGTGTCCGTATTGGTGGTGGCTTTAATCGTCCCGGAAAAAATCTGCTGACCAATATTAATCTGCATCTGGGACACGGCGAAAAATTAGCCGTGCTGGGCGCTAACGGGGCGGGTAAATCCACGCTGTTAAAATGCCTTTGCGGTGAACTCAGTGATTATCAGGGCGATATTATTCTGGATCATTTATCGCTTAAATTCTGGCAGGGTGCAGAGCGCGCACGGCAGATGGCGGTGATGCCGCAAAAAGTTGAACTGGCCTTTCCGTTCCGCGTTGATCAGGTCGTGGCACTGGGTCGAGCGCCCCACGGTGATGAAAATCAAAGCACCGCATTGCAACGTGCAGCCATGCAGTGTGCCGATGTCTGGCATCTGCGTCAGCGCAGTTACTCCGGTTTATCCGGTGGTGAGCAGCAGCGGGTGCAGTTAGCGCGGGTGCTGGCGCAGATCTGGCTGGCAGAACGTAATGAGCAGGGGCAGGAGCTGCCACGTTATTTATTGCTCGACGAATGCACCTCGGCTCTCGATCCTGCGCATCAGCACAGCATTATGCAGCGCGTCGGTGAGTTTGCCGGACGCGGCGTGGCCGTGTTGGCGGTGATGCACGACATCAGCCTGGCGGCTTCCTGGGCTGACCGGGTGTTGATACTGCGCCATGGCGAAGTGCTGGCCTGTGGCGGGGTAGAGCTGCTGGCTGATGCGCAATTGCTGGCGACTGCTTATGCATTGGAGGCTCCGTTAGCGCAGCGTTATGCCCAGCAAAATCTCGGCTGGATGCAGGCCTGATACAGACCGTTCGCCAGCGGCGGCTAAAGTCGGGGTGACCTTTTATCCGCTTTCTGATAAAAAACTTAACTGCATAAATACAATAAACTGAAGTTGAGGTTTTGATGAGCAGTATCTGGTTTGCCACCCCCGACATCGCGGATATGAACCGCCAGATGGAAAATACCGCCTGCAGCAATTTAGGTATCGTAATCACCGAAGCCGGTGACGATTATGTCGTGGGTACTATGCCCGCCGATGAGCGTACCTTTCAGCCGGTTGGGCTGGTGCATGGCGGCGCAAATGTTTTGTTTGCCGAAACGCTGGGCAGCATGGCGGCGAATCTGTGTCTGGATAACAGCAAAGAATATGCGGTGGGGCAGGAGATTAATGCCAACCATCTGCGTGGTGTGCGCTCCGGTGAGTTAACCGGTATCGCTAAACTGGTGCATAAAGGCCGCAGCTCTCAGGTGTGGGAAATCCGCATTAATAATGCTGAAGGTAAGCTGAGCTGTATTTCACGCCTGACCATGGCGGTGGTTGCTGCACAGTAAGCAGGTCATTGCAGAGCGATACAGGTTATCGTATCGCGCTGCTTCTTTGCCGGATCAGAGTGTTATTGTGCTTCTGGCTGCCACTCTTCTGCGGCTTGAATCCGCTCTAACGTATCCGGGTGCGAACTCAGGTACTCCATCACATCGCGGGCACGTTCTCCGTCGTTCTGCTCATCACCCTCATCGCTGTGATTATGTAAGTGCTCTTCGCTGACACCATGGGACGTCATTAATGCCCGCATTGCATTGGCAAAATCGAGTGGTGAATGGCCGATTTTATGTAACTGGGTGTAGGCGAAAGCATCGGCTTCGCGTTCCATATCGCGTGAAAACGCACTCTGCAATAAACTGCTGCCAACCCCGAGAATCATTTCACCGGCACCGTCGATATCGCCGAACATCATGGCAAACATCATCGTGGTTGCCGTGGCCTGAGCCAGCATTTTTAAACTGTGTTTATGTTCAACATGGCCGATTTCGTGCAGGAGCACGGCATTGAGTTGTTCCGGATGATCCTGCATTAATTCAACAATATCGTCGGTCAGGATGACGCTGCCATCGGGCAGAGCAAGAGCGTTGGCACCGATGCTGCTGGCACGGAAATATAAGCGGTATTTTTCCTGCGGCAGTGTCAGACGCTGCAATATGCTATGCCATTCGTCGGTGATTTTTTCCTGCTGCGCGCGGCTGACCTGAGTGGGTTCCATATAAAGGCGATCAAGCAGGTCGAGGGTTTGCTCGCCCAGTTCGGTCGCCACAAACTCCGGTAAATACTGCACACTGGCACCAGCGGCACTGGGAATAACTTTGTATACCATTAACCAAACAAAGCCGGGCACTAAAATAACGGCAGCCAGCACCGTCAGCCAATGAGCTTCAAGCCAGGCGGGTAAACGCTGTGCTGTGGAGAGTCCGGGCCAGCGGTAAGAGGCATCGTTGGGAATAAAACGCGCACCATCGGCAAAGATTAATTCGGCGGGCAGGCCGGGAATAATGTCGCCATAGCGCATATCCTGCGCATTGCTGTAATGCAGTGGGCGTTGGTCGTTGGCGGCGATAATCTGCACGCTGCCATTATCATTAATACGGGCAACGGCCGGGTGTGCTTCTGCACGACCGGCCATCTGGAAGGTGCCCGCAATGGGTAAACTATCGGTTGCCATGCGGGCTTCTCCTTTTCAGTTTACTGATCAGGTCAGTGACAAATCAGCATCAAACAGACCGGCGGCTTCTTCGCCAAAGGCCGAGTATTTATCATCAACGGTATTCACCAGATGATCGGCAGCTGGCTGCAGATTAACCAGCGTGGCTTCTGCCAGAAACGCATTTTTACGGATTTGGGTTACCGGATAAGCCAGACCCAGAGTAAAAATCAGCAGCAGCGAGTTAGACAGCATCAGCCAGATATACGGCTTCACTTCTACGCTGGAATTAAATGACGCGACGCCATCGATGCTCAGGTTGTTCATCACATGGTTGCGGATCATGCTCTGATAAACCGCTGCAACAACGTAACCGAAGATAAAATAGCTGGCGATAATAATCACCATGCCGCCCAGTGCTGCAGGGTTGCCAGCGCTGATCGCGGTGATCACGCCGCTACCAAAAATGCCCAGACCAATAAAATACAGAATAGCCAGACCAATACACACCAGAATGGCTTTGTAGTAGTAGCCAGCCGACGAGTTCAGGGTGAAGTTATGGCCACCGAAGCTGACAGAGTCGTGAATATATTTCTGCAGACGCTGAATCACCCACGGCATAGCCAGACCAAAGGTCAGAGCGCCGAGTGCAGGTAAAACAATAAAATGCAGCAGCACGCCGCCGTAGTTGGCATCAAAGGAAAAACGCACATTGCGGTAAGCGGTCATACGCAAAGTAAAACGCAGCCCCTGAATTAACAGCCAGGGTAATGCGACCAGTAACAGTAGCATTAATACCAGGTTGGCAATCGGATGCAGGCTGGAAATAATCACGTACAAACCAAAAACAATCACCGCCATAATACGGCCGCGCAGAATTTGCAGAGGGGTTGCCAGGAACTGTAAACGGTGGCCTTCAATCTGAGTGTGGCCATACAGGTATTGAGTGTTACGCACTTTGGCCCAGGCACTGTAGATGCCCAGTGTGAGAATGCTGAGCAGCATATTCACCAGCCAGATTTTCAGATACTCGCCTTTTTTACCGGAAAAAATAACCGGCAGAGTGCGGGTTTCGCCAGCATTGCTGTTGGCGGGGGAAACAGATGGATTCATCTGGATACGTCCTTGTTAAATTGGGCCGCAATTTATAACGAAATCAACGAGGCGCTGCAATGCCGCCAGGCCCTGATCTGGTATCTGTATAAAGGTTTTTTGTAACAGTTCACACATATTGCTTATTCAGAAGCTTTTAAGGCCTGTTGATTGAATGTCAGCAGGCCGCAGAGGATTGCGTGCTATGACAGCGGATACATCAGTGCCTGACGAATCAGATTGCGTTTGGACAAATTATAACCAGTGATTTTAGCCATCCAATCTTCCGGCCCGAGCATTTTGACCACAATCTCATCGGCATTCATGCCCTGTTGCTGCAGCTGTTGCGCCTGTTCACACATCCGGTAAAGGTTGTCGCGTTTTTCCTGCAGCGCGGTTTTACCGTCTTCAACAATGCCCCGGTGTGGACAAAACAGCGTGGTAAAGTCGAGCGCCAGCAGTTTATCCAGGCTGTTGATCAGATCACCCAGATGCTCATCAATGCGCAGATATTTCAGCGATTTGGAAATATACATATCGCCGCTGAATAAATATTTTTGTTGCGGCATAAACAGGCAGGTTAAATCTTTGGCGTGGCCAGGAGTGTGTACCGGCACCACCGGACTGCCGTCTGTGAGGGTCAGGTTTTCGTGCAATGCCTGGGTCGCCACCGGGCGCGGACTGCCCCAGATTACTTTCTGTAATAATGGGGTGCGATAACCGCGTGCCAGTTTTTCCTGCCCCTGTACCGGTGCATGGGGCAGTACGCCGGTCAGCTGGCTGATACGGCGGGCGTTACCGCTGTGGTCTTCATGATGGTGGGTAATCAACAACTGGCGCAGCGGCGTGTGTTGCTGGCTGCGCTCCAGTACCTGCTTTACTTCGCGCCATTGATTGGACGGGCCGGTATCAATCAGCGTGTCGCCAATGCGATAAACAATAAAGGTGGTATTAATGCCCAGATTAAAACGACCAACACGGGTGCCGAGGACGGAATGCTCACCATTGTCGAAACGGTATTCTTTGCGTATGGGCATTATATGCTCCGTTATTGATTTTGGGTTGCAGTATGGATTTAAAACCGACCGGGGTTAATAGCCTTATGGCGCAGTCTTTATGGCAAAAATGCCAGCCTCTGCCCGCTTGTGGTTGATGTCGGATATTCGCTTCTGCAGGAGCTGGCCTTCAACAGGCGCTTCCTTCGACGCGTTCTCTCTAGCCTGTAACGCTATGACGGAGCCGGGTCTTTTTCAGGGCTGCTTGTCCAGAGTGGTGACCTGGAATGGTGACCTGGAGTGATGACGCTTGGCGTGGCGGCCTGTGCTTTGCGGACAATATCCCACGCCAAAGAGCAAAGGGGCTGACACAAATCCACCCGCCGTTCTGCCGCTATCCTGTGCCAGGCCAGATACGACGCGGCTCGGGCCTGGCGTACTGCGCGATTCAATATCTGTCGCCGGGCTGTTTGGGTGCCCCTCAAAATTGACGAGCTATTCCGCTTTGGGTAGTCTGCATTAAAACTGAATAGCTCATCAGGTTTGATCTGAAGCATAAGAGCATTCCGCATTGACCGCCAAGCCGCCCAAGGGCCAGGAACAATAATAATGAATAAAACACACTGGGATACCATCATCATCGGCGCTGGCGTCAGCGGTATCGGTGCTGCGATTAAGCTTTTGGAGCAGGGCTTCAGCGATTTTCTGATTCTGGAAAAATACCCGGATCTGGGCGGTTGCTGGCGCGACAATACTTATCCGGGCTGTGCCTGCGATGTACCTTCGGCACTGTATTCTTACTCGTTTGCGCAAAAGCCAGACTGGAGCCGTGCCTTTGCACCTCAGGCGGAAATTCTCAGTTATGTGCGCAGCACCGCCGAGCGTTTTGGTATCACACCGTTTATCCGTTATGGCATCGCGGTGGAAGACAGTTTCTGGCAGGAAGAATCACAGCAGTGGTTAATTAAAACCGCAGAGGGCGATGTTAAAACCGAGCTGACGGCCAACAAAGTTATTTCGGCGGTGGGTTATCTGCATGAACCCATTATGCCGACGCTGCCCGGTCTTGAGGATTTTAACGGTGAGGTGTTCCATTCTTCGCGCTGGAATCACGATTGCGATTTAAGCGGCAAACGCGTGGCGGTGATCGGCACCGGTGCATCGGCCATTCAGTTTGTGCCGGAAATTCAGCCAAAAGTTGGCAAACTGAGTATTTTCCAGCGCACGCCACAATGGATTTTGCCCAAACCCGATCACCGTATTCCGGCCATTGAACGTGCGTTTTTCCGCCTGCCATTAACGCTGAACAGCTGGCGCAAACTGATTTACACCGGTTTTGAAGCCTTCGGCGTCGGCTTCCGCAAGCCGCTGTTATTAAAGTGGATGCAAAAAATCGCCAGCGCGCACATTAAGCGCAAGATTAAAGACCCGGAATTGCGCCGTAAATTAACCCCGGATTACACCATGGGCTGTAAGCGCGTATTGCTGTCGAATAATTATTATCCGGCGGTGGCAAAAAGCAACGTTGAGGTATTGGCCACCGGTGTTAAAGAAATTCGTGGCAATACGGTGGTTGGTCAGGATGGCAGCGAAGCCGACGTGGATGTGATTATTCTCGGCACCGGTTTCCATGTGTCCGATGTACCCATTGCCCGCCATGTGCATGGCCGCGATGGCCGCTCGCTGGATGACGTCTGGCAGGGCAGCCCGGAGGCTTACCGTGGCACCTGTATTCATAACTTTCCGAATTTCTTTTTAATTCTTGGCCCCAATCTGGCGATTGGTCATAACTCGGCTTTTATCGTGATCGAAGCGCAGATTAATTACCTCATGGGTGCGATAAAAAGCATGCAGCGTAATCAGCTGCAGACGCTGGAAGTGAAAGCCGAAGTGCAACAGAGCTATAACCAACGGGTGCAACAGGAACTGCAGGGCACGGTCTGGAATACCGGCGGCTGCTCCAGTTATTACCTCGACCAGAATGGCAAAAACAGTATTGGCTTTCCCTGGAGCACTTACCGTATGCGTAAATTGTTAAGCCGTTTTGATATGGCGTCTTATGTGGGTCTGGCAAAGGTTGATTGGGCGGCTCAGAATTTAAAAGCCAGTAGTACGAAAAAAACGACAACCCGGCGGAAAAAAGCCACGGAGGCCAGCGTATGAATCAGCCAAAACGGGCGCTGGTGTTGGGTTGTGGTGCCGTTGCCGGCGGCGCCTGGAGCATTGCTGCACTGCAGGCGGTGAGCAAACAGCTGAACTGGAACCCGGCGGATGCCGATATTATGGTGGGCACCTCGGTAGGAGCAGTGCTAGCCGCGCTGCTTGCCAGCGGTGTCAGTCTGGAACGCTTAGTCGCTGCGCAAAATAATGAGCCGCAGCATGGTTGTTACTGGAATCACGCCACTGATTCCGGTGGTAAATTACCACCCTGGCCACAATGGAAATTCAGCGGCCCGGCGTTATTTAAAAAAGCCTTAAACCGCGAAGTCAGTTTGTTAACCGGACTCTGCGGAATTTTGCCCCGTGGCCGTACCGATATGTCGGGTTTTGTGCGTCTTATTCAGTCGGCTTCTGCCGGAGATGCCTGGCCACAAGCACTGCAGACCGGACAGCAAACACAGAAAAAACTCTGGCTGATGGCGGTGGATGCCAAAACCGCCGCACGCCGTGCCATTGGCCGTCAGGCCGACGATTTTACTCAGGTGCCATTATCGCGTGCGGTGTGTGCTTCCTATGCGGTGCCGGGCTGTTGTCCGCCGGTGAATATTCAGGGTAATACCTATCTGGATGGCGGTATTGTGTCACCGGCGTCGGCGGATTTATTGGTTAATGAAGACGTTGATGAGGTCATTATTATTGCGCCGATGGCATCGCGCTGGCCGGGTAAATCCGGCAGTGTTTTTAATACCGTTGAGCGTTACGCCCGCAAGGGGATGACACGTATTGTTGACCGTGAAGAAGCCATGCTGCGCGCTGCTGGCAAACGGGTAATCCGTATCGAACCCAACGAAGATGACTTACAGGCTTTTGGCTGGAACCTGCTTGATCCGGCACGGCGGCAGGGCGTGTTCGATACCGCGTTATTAACCACACCGGCAACGGTAGCTCAGGCCATTGCGATGGCCTGAAACATTTTACCGCACGACGGACAACTTGCTGAATGAACGCAGGCTGGTTATAAGATAGCCCCGGAATAACCATGCCCCGCTTAATCTTCAGGATGAAACTATGTCCGCTGCCGTTGTTGATCAGCCCTTTGCGCCCTGCGTCTCGTTTATTCTGCTGCGCGATGACTGCGTGCTGCTGGAAAAGCGCCGTGACGATAAAGAAACAGATCCGGGCCTGATTATGGTGCCGGGCGGTCATATGGAAGAGGGCGAACATCAGCACGACACATTAATACGTGAGCTGGACGAAGAGCTCGGTATTCAGCCGCGCAATGCCCGTTACGTCTGTTCGCTGCTGCACCCCACCGACGAGCTGCAATTACTGCATTACTATTTAATTACCGAATGGACGGGAGATATTCAGGCCTACGAAGCCGAAGCGGTATTCTGGCAACCCTTGTCGGAACTGGGGGCGCTGGATATTACGCCTGACCATACCGCCATTGCCGAAGCACTGCGTTTATATGGCGCTTAATTATTTAATCAACGCGGCAAACAATTCCCGTGCTGATTATTAAACCCGGCATTCTGGCCTTTTACAGCCCACATATACTCGCCGATAAGCACCAGCATGCGGCTCTGCAACTGGTGTGGCCCGGCGCGCAGGGGCACTGGCAACTGAACGCTGAAAAAGGCACAGCCCCATTGCTGATTGCACCGCAAGCGGAGCACGATCTGGCCGCTGAACACTGCTGGATTATTTTGCTGGAGCCTCTGTCTGTCGCCGGTAAACATGCTTTGCAACACATGAACGGCCAGCTGTTGGTATCCCTTCCTGGCCCGGCATCTGCAGCTGACAGCACAGAGTTACTGGCGGCGTTAAGCCATCTGTTGGGGCTTGATAAACAGGCATTTAATCTGCAAATAACCGACAGCCGCTTGCTGCGTCTGCAGCAGCAACTGGATCAGTGTTTTAACGGCGGCTGCATAAAACCTTCGCAATGGCGTGCGCGGGATATTGCCGCCGGACTGGCGTTGTCGGAGAGCCGTTTTCTGCATCTGTTTCGTGAGCAGATGCACATGCCCTGGCGGCCCTATCTGTTATGGCGCCGCCTGCTCTGTGCGGTGCAGGCGTTACATCAGGGGAAAAGTGCGACCAATGCAGCGCAGGATGCGGGCTTTGCTGACAGTGCTCATCTTAGCCGGACTTTCCGTCGTCATTTTGGGTTATCGGTGCGCGAGGCGGTGCAGCTGGCCCGCAATTAATCACGACCATTAATCACCACCATTAATCACCACCATTAATCACCATCATAAATCACCATCATAAATCACCATCATAAATCACACGAGCAAGTCAGCCAGTTTATTCAAGTTATCAGCCTGTGCCGGCGCTAGTCTGGTAAAAAAACAGGAGGTACACCATGGCTGACAACACAACAAACACAGCAGATAGCTATCTGGCCACAACCCGCATGCTGGATTACCGGCATCCGGCCATTCAGCAGCTGATTCAGCAACAGGGCTGGCACCAGCTGGATACCCGCCAGCAGATTGCAGAGGTTTATCGTTTTGTGCGCGATGAGATCCGCTTTGGCTATAACGCCGATGACAGCCTCAGTGCCAGTGAAGTACTGAGTGATGGTTACGGCCAGTGCAATACCAAAGGTACGCTGCTGATGGCGCTGTTACGGGCGCTGGGCATTCCTGCGCGTTTTCACGGCTTTACCATCTATAACGAGCTGCAGAAGGGCGCGATTCCGCTGTGGATGTTCGCCTTTTCACCCGCGCGTATTCTGCACAGCTGGGTCGAAATTTATTACGATGGCCGCTGGCTGGAAATAGAGGGTTATATTATCGACCAACCGTATTTGCAGCAGGTGCAGAAAGCTTTTGCCAGCGAGTGTGAAGCCTTTAGTGGTTATGGCATTGCCACGCCTTGTCTGCAAAAACCACAGAACGACTGGCAGGGCGGCAATACCTATATTCAGAAAGAAGGCATTGCCGATGATTACGGCGTTTATAACACGCCGGATGAATTTTACGCGGCGATGGGCACTAACCTGCGCGGCTTCAAACGCATTCTTTATCGTCATCTGCTGCGTCATCTGATGAATATCAATGTCAGAAAAATCCGTCGCGCCGGTATCGGTTAAGCGCAAGATCCGGGTTGTGTTTGTGGCCCGGATTTTTATGATGAAGAGAATCAAACCCAAACCGGGGCGGAGCTGCTTATGTCTGACTATCAACGAATTGCAACGGCCATCCGTTTTATTACGGAGCATGCCCGCCAGCAGCCGTCGCTGGACGATATCGCTGCAGCCGTTAATCTGAGCCCTTTTCATTTTCAGCGCCTGTTCAGTCAGTGGGCGGGCACCAGCCCCAAACGCTTTTTGCAGGTGCTGACACTGGAGCGCGGTAAATTCCTGCTGCGCCAGCAATTACCGTTGCTGGAGGCTGCCGACGAGTTGGGGCTAAGCGGCAGCAGCCGTCTGCACGATCATTTTGTTCAGTTGGAAGCGGTCACGCCGGGGGAATACCAGCGCGGCGGAGCCGGGCTTGCGATCCGTTATGGTGTGGCTGACACACCCTTTGGCCCGATGTTTATTGCGCAAACACCGCGTGGTTTATGCCGCGCCGCCTTTATCGCCGCAGACAGCGGTTTAACGGATTCGCTGCAAACGCATAAAGAACGCAGCGCCGCTGAAGAGCTGGCAGCGCTGCAGGCCGAATGGCCGGCGGCGGAACTGTTAGAAGACCGTGCCGCCGCACAGCAATTAGTGGCCACGCTGTTTGCTGCGCGCGGCAGCACCTCAGCCACGGCGCCATTATCGCTGCATGTGCGCGGTACCAATTTTCAGCTGGCGGTCTGGCGCGCGCTGTTAACGATCCCGGCCGGTCAGGCACTCAGTTATGGTCAGCTGGCAGCGCAGCTTGGTCAGCCAACGGCGGCACGCGCCATTGGCAATGCCGTCGGGGCCAATCCCGTGGCCTTTATGATTCCCTGCCACCGGGTCATTCAGCAGAGTGGGGCGCTGGGCGGCTATCGTTGGGGGCCGCTGCGTAAGCAAATGATCCAGAGCTGGGAACGCTTACGGCTGAGTGGCGACGAATAATCATTGGCCGTGCCTACATCTTTATCGCGTCTGATCCGGCTCAGACGGATGATCGTCTAAAAAACCAACGCTTTTCAGCAGACCGCACCAGCTATGGCTTTGTCCTGCTTATCGCCAACTTATCCAATAGGTTATCCACAGGTTCTGTGGATTCAATGTCAGCTTTGTCCCCATGTCGCTGGGTGTCTTATCCTGCTGGCGGGAATGGCCTTATGCTTCTGTGCTTGCTCTGAGGATTTTTTTATGATCGCGCCGCAACCCTCGTCACGCCTTGAAAAATAAAGATTTTTTAACTTTTTTCGCGCTGTGTAAAAAACACACGGTTTTTGCCGGGTGGCGTATTTACTGCATTCAGGAGAGTTCTCAAAAGAATATACACAGAAATATCCACAGCTTCTGTGTAAAACTTCAGGGTTGACAGAAAAAACTTATGCACAAATTGCAGAAGGCGCTTGACGGTGCTTTTTTCTCTGTGTTTGCTGGCAGCAACGATACGCAGCCCCGTTGCTTGCACCCGGCGGCCAAGCTGTTTGTGATCGCCCTTGTGGCGGTTGTCATGCTGTTGATCGTCATCTGTGCCTATCGTTTTTATTTTTTCTTGTCCTATTAGAGACACGGACCGATTGATATTTTCTCCGCCTATCAGATTGAGGGGAGAGTGATACGAATGTATCGGTACGATGAATATGACAGGGCGCTGGTTAACGAGCGGGTAGAAGAGTTTCGTGATCAGGTCGCGCGCCGGATGAATGGCGAACTCACGGAAGACGAGTTTCTGCCGTTGCGTTTGCAAAACGGTCTGTATTTGCAAAAACACGCTTATATGATGCGGGTCGCTATTCCCTATGGTGCGTTATCCAGTGATCAGGTGCGCGGTCTGGCGGTTATTGCCAATAAGTTTGATCGCGGTTATGGGCATTTCACCACTCGTCAGAATATTCAGTTTAACTGGATTGAGCTAGCCGACACACCAGATATTCTGGCGCACCTGGCGTCTATTGATATGCATGCGATTCAAACATCAGGTAATTGCGTGCGTAATGTGACTACCGAAGCTTACGCGGGCGTTGCACCTGATGAAGAATATGACCCGCGTATTTTTGCCGAGATAATTCGTCAGTGGGCTACCGTCAATCCTGAGTTCTTGTTCTTACCCCGTAAATTCAAAATTGCAGTCAGCTCCAGTCAGGAAGACCGGGCAGCGGTGCGTATGCACGATATTGGTTTGTATTTGTATCGTGATAAAGAAGAAACGCTGCGCTTTCAGGTTATGGTCGGCGGAGGGTTAGGACGCACGCCTTTCCTTAACAAAGCCGTAAAAGATGACCTGCACTGGTCGGAAGTGTTGTCCTATATTGAAGCGGTTCTGCGGGTTTTTAACCGCTATGGCCGACGTGATAACAAGTACAAGGCACGTATTAAAATCCTGGTAAATTCACTGGGCATCGGCGATTTCCGTGAAGAAGTAGAAGCTGAATGGCAACTGATTCGTGGCAGTTTTTCTACGCTGACTGAAGACGAGCTGAGCCGTGTGGCTTCTCAGTTCTTGTCGCCTCTTTATTCAACTTTAGATGATGCCAATCTTGAGTATGGACATCATGTAACAAGCAATAGCGAATTTGCTGCCTGGGTATCGCGCAGTGTGAAGCCGCACAAGGTGAAAGGTTATGCTTCTGTGGCAATTTCTACCAAATTCCCAACCAACACACCGGGCGATTTAACCGCAGAACAAATGCAGTGTATTGCCGATTTAGCCGATGCTTATGGCTTCAGAGTGATTCGTATTACTCATGAGCAAAACCTCGTGTTGCCGGATATTCCTAAAGAATATCTTTTCAACGTCTGGGAAAGCTTATGTGAGGTGGGCTTGGCGTTACCTAACGTGGGTTTAGTCAGCGATATGATTGTTTGTCCCGGGGCGAGTTATTGCAACCTGGCGACGGCACATTCTTTTCCTGTAGCCAAAAAAGTGGCTGCGGCTTACAGCATTGAAGAACAACTGGAAGTCGGTGATATCAGTATTAACTTATCCGGTTGTATTAATGCCTGTGCTCATCATCATATTGGGAATATAGGCATTTTAGGGCTGAATAAATCGGGTGAAGATTATTACCAGATTACCGTTGGCGGAGCGCAAGGCAAAGACAGTCAGATCGGCAAAGTGATTGGCCCGGCGGTGAGTGAAGAGCTGTTACCGGTCGTAGTGAAAAACATCACCAATGCGTATTTAGCCAATCGGAATGACAAAGAGACATTTCATGAAACTTTTTTGCGCATAGGATTGGAGCCATTCAAGTTGGCCGCTTATGAGTCGGCAGGAGCTTAGTATGAAGAATATTATCCGTATTCAGTCTAATGAGGTTGCTGTTGTTAAAGCCGACAATTGGATTATTTCAGAAGAAGATCATGACGCGCTGGGATCTTGTGAAATTTTACCAATGAAAGCCTGGTTAGCCCGTATCAAGCAAGGTGATGATGTTAATCCAGCGCTCTGGATTGATGTTGATGATGATGCTATGGAATTACAGGACGTTATTGAAAAACTCTCGTTTATCTGTGTTTTCTTTGAAGACTTCAAAGATGGGCGCGGTTACTCGACGGCGTATTTACTGCGCAAGCGGTTAAATTATCAGGGTGAGTTACGGGCTTTTGGCGATGTATTGCGGGATCAGCTGAGTCTGATGCGCCAATGCGGCTTCGACAGTTTTGCTATTAAAGAAGGTAAAGATCCATACGATGCGACAAAAGGTATCAAAGGACTGTCGGTTACGTACAGTGGCAGCGTATCGCAACCGAACCCGCTTTATAGACGGGTTCGTCGATAGGCATAATATTTAAGACACTTCTGCTATGGCATTTCTGTTGAGGCACTTCTGTTAAGGCGCTTCAGAATTATTCAGAGGTGCCTAAGTCTGTCCAAGCAGTACGCTAAACAGCTTTTTGACTGCGGCTTGCCTTTTTTCTGTTAACGGATGGATATAACTTAAACGTAAAAAGTTTTTATACTGACCCGATGCCGAGAAAAGTGAGCCAGGTGTCATGATTACGCCGTGCTCTAATACTTTGTTGTAACTGTGTTGCGTATTAATGGATTCATCCAATTCTACCCACATCGAAATACCACCCTGGGCTTGGGTATAGCGAATTTGATCGCTCCAATGGGTACTTAATAAGGACATCAGTTCCCGTTGCTGCTGTTTTAGTGTACTCACCTGTTGGGCCAGATAGCGCCGGTAATGGCCTTCTTCTAAAAATGTCGCAACCCCCTGCTGAGTGGATTCACTGGAGGACAGCTGGGTGACCAACTTGAGCTGAGTAATCCGGTCGTGCCATTTTCCGCCAAAAACCCAGCCAATCCTTAAGTCTCTCGATAAGCTTTTTGAGAAAGAGCTGCACAGAATAACGTTACCCTCAGTATCCAATTTTTTCAGCGGTTCTGCTGTGAACGGCGGAAAAGAAAGATCCCCGTAAATATCATCCTCTATGATACAAAAATCGTTGTCGACCGCCAGATTGATTAATTCCCGCCGGGCTTTTTCTGGCATGAAGGCACCGGTAGGCGTGGCGTAATTCGGAGAGAGTATGCAGGCTTTTATTGGCCACTCAGTTATTTTTTCAGCCAGGTCTTCAATACTTAAACCCTCAGCAGGGTCGGTGGCAACTTCGATAATTTTCAGCTTCAGCTGCTCCATGATTTGCAGAACACCATAAAACGCCGGAGATTCCACCGCCACGGTATCGCCGGGTGAGCAGGTCGCCATGAGAGAAATGAATAATGCATGCTGACAGCCACCGGTAATACAAACCTGAGATGGGTCCTGGTTCAAACCACGATGGCGATAATGGCTGACAATGGCGTCTTTTAAACGCATGTCGCCGCTTGAATCATTGTAGTAAAGGGCTTTTTGCGTGGCTCTGGAGCGCAGAGCTTTGCTCAAGTGTCGGTTCAATATCACAAGGTGCCTGGCGTCATGGGAGGTCGCAGCCGTTGGTAAAATATCAAAGGCGGCGCTGCGCATCATGATGTCTTTTAAAATAGCCGGAACCGTAACATCCCTGGGAGCGGCAGGCGGGTTAATGCGTTTTGGCGGGAGTCGGTCATTTTGTGAGGCCGTTTTGACAAAGTAACCGGATTTCGGCTTGGAAAAAATCAATCCTTCTGCCTCGAGCCGATGCAAGGCATGTAACACCGTGGCTTTAGAAAAGCCCAGGTTCTGGCACATTTCCCGCACTGAAGGAAGTTTTCCGCTTGGTAAAAAATGGTTGGCTTTTATGTCTTTGCGTAATAACTGCTCCAGTTCCAGATACTTAAACTGACTCATAACGGCACCTTTCCGGGTAATCTGTACCTATTCTAAATTAATTTTTTGTACCTGTTCTGTATTTTTTTACGTCATACACTCAACACGGTAAGTAATTTTGATTTTGCTTTCTGGCAGTGTAGAGGGTAGACAGAGCACCATGATTGATTTAAATGCTATTGATCTGGCGCGAATACAATTCGCGTTCACCGTATCGTTCCATATTATTTTTCCTGCGATAACGATAGGGCTGGCCAGTTACTTGGCGGTCTTAGAGGGTTTATGGCTGTATACCAGAAAGCCGGTTTACATGACGCTATGCCGGTTCTGGATGAAAATATTTGCCGTTAATTTCGCCATGGGGGTCGTTTCCGGCATTGTCATGGCCTATCAATTTGGTACTAACTGGAGCCAGTTTTCTTACTTTGCGGGAGCGATCACCGGTCCGTTACTCAGCTATGAAGTTCTGACGGCTTTCTTCCTGGAGGCTGGCTTTTTAGGGGTTATGTTGTTTGGCTGGAAAAAAGTTGGAGAAAAGCTGCATTTTACTTCCACTATCCTGGTTGCTATTGGGACTCTGATTTCAATGACCTGGATTCTTGCATCGAACAGTTGGATGCAAACCCCCCAGGGGTATGGCATCGTTGATGGGCGCGTTGTGCCGCTAGACTGGTTTGAAATTATATTTAATCCCTCCTTTCCTTACCGTTTAGTGCACATGGGCCTGGCGGCATTCCTGGCGACGGCATTGCTGGTCGCTGCTTCCGGTGCGTGGCATTTGCTTAAAGGCTCCCATATTAACGTAGCGAAAAAAATGTTGTCCATGGCGATGTGGATGCTGCTTATTTCTGCGCCATTACAAATGTTTGTTGGTGATTTGCATGGCTTAAATACCTTAGAGCACCAGCCGATCAAAGTGGCCGCAATGGAAGCGCATTGGCATGATGCCAAGCCCGGTGACGGTGTGCCGCTTGTTCTGTTTGCCTGGCCAAATATGGAGAAAGAACAAAACGATTTTGCGATTGAAATTCCCAATCTGGCCAGCTTGATTTTAACCCATTCTATGGATGGTGCTATTCCGCCATTAACTTCCGTTGCCCCGCAAGATCGCCCTAATGTGCCAGTGGTCTTCTTTAGTTTCCGCGTCATGGTGGCACTTGGCCTGTTGATGATTTTACTGGCGCTTGCTGCGTTGATTCTGCGTAAAACAGGCAAGCTCTATGAGAAAAAATGGTTCCTGAACTTTTGTGTAGCCATGGGACCATCTGGCCTGATCGCCATGCTTGCCGGTTGGTTTGTGACGGAAGTCGGTCGTCAGCCCTGGGTTGTATATGGTTTGCAGCGCACCGTAGATGCCGGATCGCCCAACAGTGTTACTGCTATGAGTTTGTCTTTGCTGGCTTTTGTCTTGGTGTATATCTGTGTCTTTGGAGTCGGTGTGCGTTATATGTTGGCATTGATTGCTAAAGGTCCCGCAGAAAACTACTCACTGGAAGATGACGAGCACTTGAATAAACGCCCGGCCCGTCCGCTATCCGCCGCTGATGGCGTAGAAATTTAGGAGATTATGTCATGCATTTTGATTTACCGACTATCTGGGCCTTTGTTATCGGCTTTGGCTTAATGATGTATGTGTTCCTGGATGGCTTTGATTTAGGGATTGGCTTGTTGTTTCCTTTTATTAAAGACAAACATGAACGCGATATTATGGTGAACTCGGTTGCCCCCGTATGGGACGGCAATGAGACCTGGCTTGTACTCGGTGGTGCTGGTTTGTTGGCCGCCTTTCCGATGGCATATTCGGTGATCTTGTCTGCTTTGTACGGGCCGATTCTGCTGATGCTATTTGGTTTGATTTTGCGTGGTGTCGCTTTTGAGTTTCGTTTTAAAGCTACGGAGTCTCATCGCCCAATGTGGGACAAGTTATTCTTTATTGGCTCCTTAATGGCAACCTTTGCTCAGGGTGTGGCAATGGGGGCTGTGATCCTGGGTTTTCAGGTAGACAATGGCGAGTTTTCCGGCGGTGGACTGGATTGGTTAAGCCCATTCAGTCTGTTTACAGGGTTTAGTTTGCTGTTTGCTTATGGATTGCTCGGAGTTACCTGGTTGGTTATTAAAACAGAGCACGGTTTACAGAAAAAAATGCGCGCACTTATTAAGCCATTAACTCTGCTGTTAGCGACATGTATGTTTATTATCAGCCTCTATACACCGATGGTTAACGAAAGTGTGCGGGATTTATGGTTTAACCTGTCGAACATCGTATATCTGGCACCTTTGCCTGTTCTTACTGCTGCTTTTGCTTTCTTGCTGATGGGAGCTGCGCATTCCAAGGTAGAAAGTCGCGCTTTTATTTGTACTTTATGTATGTTGTTTCTTGGCTATTTGGGGTTATGTGTCAGTTTGTGGCCAAACATCATTCCACCGGCTATTACGATTTATCAGGCTGCGGCACCAGCGTCGAGCCTTAAGTTCACCTTAGTGGGTGTGGTGTTAATTGTTCCTGTGATTTTAATTTATACCTTTTGGTCTTATCGGGTTTTCCGTGGAAAAGTCGTCGATACCGACGGTTATCATTAAAACACTGCCGCAAAGGGGTTGATGTTTACAGGGCGCTGGCCTCTTTTGTTAGAACGTAAATCTGAAGGAGTGCAGGATGAAAAAAAGTCTTCATCAGTTTAAATGGCTCTTGATCTATTGGGCACTGGGTGTTGGTACGCTGTTAGTGGTTGCGACGCTAATACGTTTTGCTATGAGTCTGGCCGGAATGGAAGCCCAATAAACATCTTCGGATTTCAGCAAGCAACGAAGCGCTGAATACACTCCGTTGTGCAACCGATGGCTAAAGTAAATGTTTAATGTGGGTTGCGCGATGCTATCTGTGGCAAGCGCAGCTGCGCGACGATAACGGCCAGTAGTATGCCGCCCAGCACATCGGCTGCGTAGTGATAGCGCAAATACAGAGTTGAGAGGGTGATGCTCAGCGTCATGGTTAATACCAGCAGACGCAACAGCCACGGATACCAGCGCCAGCACAACAGCAGTGTTACCCAGGGCACGGCGGTATGCAGACTGGGGAAGCAGTCGTAGGCATAGCGGAAGCTGTTGACCGCGTCGTACACCAGGCCATCCTGCGCACCGAGGCTGACGGTGAACGACGCTGCCAGCCATTGACCCGGGCCGATCACCGGCACCAGCAGATACAGCAGCCAGCCAATGACCAGGGTGTAAATAATCCCCTGACGCACAAGAATAAACGCCGCAGGTTGTTCTGCCCGGTAATAAAACAGCCACAGCAGAGAGCCAACAGGGACGATGTAATAAAAGTGCAGGTAGGCATTTTCCATCAGCAGGGTCATGGCCGGGCTGACCCAATGCTGAATCAGCAGCGGCAGTGGCTGGCCGAACAGCGCGGTATCAAAGGCAATCATCTGCGGGTCCATTAATTCAATGCCCAGCGCATCAATCGCCAGCTCCAGCCGTAATAAACGCATCAGCAGATAACCCAGCAGCATGGCCGGTACTGGCCACAGTTCGCGCAGCAGCCATTCATAACGCGTACTTAATACATTGCGCGCCAGTGCCAGGCGGGTAACGGCAATCAGCAGGAAGAAAATACCACTGCCGGTTAACGCGGCTTTATTGTCAGCGGGCTGCCATTGGCGGATATCACCAAACAGCAGGGCAAACAGCAGAATGCCGGCGGGAAACAGCAGGGTCAGTTGTTTATCCAGCGACCAGTGCTGCCAGGCACCAGCCCAGCGGCGCAGATTCAATACAGGGGATGTCATGGTGCTGTACGGCTTATTGTTTTTGTTGTTATCAGAAGCAGCCAGTTTACCGTTTTATGACAAGGCGGGGGAGGGAGAAAACGGCCGCAATCCGGAAGGATATGGCCGTTCCGTACAGGCCAAAGCCAGAACCTGTACGGTAGCTGTGCCGTTCAGGAAGGCTGAGTGGCAACAATATCCGGGCGTTTGGTCTGAATAAACTTCACCAGCATGCCGAACTCCAGCAGACACTGCTCCGGAAATTCATCGCGGAATTCCTGAATATTAAAAATCTCCAGCTGGCCGTCCGGTGATTTGGCCGACTGGCTCAGGTCGGTTACCGCCGGGGCATCACGATACAGCAGGAAAGGAATGGCAAACAGATAAAAGCCCTTCAGATTCAGGTCGTAGCGCTGCATCATTTCTGCTGGCCAGTTCACATGGCTGTGAAAAGTACCGCCGAGAAATTCGGCTGGCACCTGAACGGCACTCTGGCCTTCGGCAACGGCGGTTAACGCCTGCGGATCACGGGTGGCGAGCAGGGCATAGAGTGCCAGCCAGGGCGTGGTGCCTTTTTCATTAATTAAATACTGCGGGTCAATGGCACGCGGGCAGGAAATAGCTGCCGGTGCATTCGCCATACTCAGCAATGCCTGCATTTGCTCGTTGCTGAGGCTGATGTCCTGCGGGGGAACACGGCTGATGCCGGTAAAATACAGATGACGCCATTCACCGGCGCTGTGGCCGGCGTTTTTCTTCTCTTGTTCGCTCATTCGCTATCCATTTGCCCGCTATTCTGCACGGGGTTTTTTCAGGGCTTATTTTTTCAGAAGGGGTCATGCTAACCGCGGGATACGGTGGTGGGAAGACAAAGCTACGGGGCTACAGAGAGAAAATAAGAAAAAGATAAGAAAAAGGGGGGATAAGAAAAAACAGACGCAGCGGACCCGGTGTATAAACCGCAAGCGCTGCGCCTGTCAAAACACGCTTATTACCGGGAGTTACTGGCTGACAGCCGCCGCTCTGATCAAACGACAGCACAACAAACACCCCAGTAAACCCGGCGGACGACAGCTTGCCACCCTCATAGCGCACCGCCGAACACAGGTCTTCAGAATATGCCCTGGCGGTTATTTTGTCGCTGCGACAGGATGTCGCAGGGAATGAGCCAACCAATCCTCACCGTTCACACTTCGACTTGATTCCGCTGGTCCTGAGCCCGTCGAAGGGCGCGCTCACACTTCGACTGCTTCGCGCTCAGTGCGAACGGTGTTTATATACTTCGTTAATCTATTCCCGCTTGTTTCGTCGGTCCTGAGTCTGTCGACCCTTCGACTGCTTCGCGCTCAGGGTGATCGGGTTTATATAATCCGTTAAGTGCGAACGGTGTTTATATACTTCGTTCATATATCCCCGCTCGTTTCGTCGGTCCTGAGTCTGTCGACCCTTCGACTGCTTCGCGCACAGGGTGATCGGGTTTGTATAATCCGTTCAGTGCGAACGGTGTTTATATACTTCGTTCATCTATCCCCGCTCGTCTCGTCGGTCCTGAGTCTGTCGACCCTTCGACTGCTTCGCGCTCAGGGTGATCGGGTTTATATACTTCGTTCATCTATCCCCGCTCGTCTCGTCGGTCCTGAGTCTGTCGACCCTTCGACTGCTTCGCGCTCAGGGTGATCGGGTTTATATAATCCGTTAAGTGCGAACGGTGTTTATATACATCGTTCATCTATTCCCGCTCGTTTCGTCGATCCTGAGCCAGTCGAAGGGCGCCTGCCTTTGACGTTATTCCGTTCGTCCTGAGCCCGTCGAAGGGCGCGCTCACACTTCGACTGCTTCGCGCTCAGTGCGAACGGAATTTTATATACCGTTCATCCCGTTGCCCATGAAATAGTCAGCCAGCTGCAATAATTATGCAGCCCGAAAAACCATGATTCCGAGGATTTATGTCCTTTATTCTTTGGGCTGGAGGCTAAAGCCGGAGCGTTAAATATGCGGCTTTTGTCAACCATCATGCTGATTAAAAACGATGGACAGTCGCACTCTCAGTACAGATTCTTCAGATCGTGTTTTACCACCTGATCCACCACCAGATGGGTGGCTTTGCCCATTAGTCCTTCACCGCTCATATGCGCCGACAGCGCTTTGGCGAAAGGCGTCAGCTGTTTGGCTTCAATCCGATGCTCCGGGTTGAATACGCCAGCGTCGGTCAGCCCGCTGGCGCTGGTAAAGCGGATGGTCTGAGGCTCAATGAGTAACCCCAGTTTCGGCACTTTATCGCCAATGGCGCAGGCGGCGAGTAACTGTGGTTCGGTTGTCAGCTGCGCACTGCCGCAGATATGCAGCAGCTGTGGCTGGCCGGGAATCAGCAACAGCAATTCCAGCGCCGGGTTCTGCAACAGGTTGCGCAGGCTGAGCGCGACTTTATTGCCCGGCCGCTCGGCCATAAATAAACGCCCATCGGGCAGCATGCGGATCACACCGGTTTCTTCACCGCGTGGTGAAACGGAGGTAATGCCCTGGGCGTCGCAGGTTTTCAGCAGCAGATACATCGCCTGTTGCAGGTACTCTTTTCTGTCGCTCAGTACGGTGCTGTCGGCCAGTACTGCAGTGCTGCTATTGGCGGCATCGTAGTCCCAGAGACCGGAGCGCACAGCCGCGCGCGCGCAGTGCAGATAGGCGCTTTTAACCTGCAGTTGCCAGTGTCCGGATGGTTGCTGCCGGGTCAGGCGGCCGTTGACCCGCAGGGCATGGCCGACGCCTGGTATCAGAAAATACAGGCTGGCGTACTGAGCGCTGTGGCCATGATTGGCTTGCTTGTCTGCTTGCTGGCCTGGCTGCTCGTCCGCTTCGGGCAGGCAGAAGCACACGTTGTTAGCGCTAACCTCCAGCTGGCAGTGGGCAAGACTGACGGGTTGTAATGCCGGAGTACCGCTTTCGCTGGCGACGATCATCACCCGGGCGTGGTTGATAACCTCAAAGCAATAAGCATCCAGCTGTGTCTGTACGCGCTTTTCCAGCAGTGCTGGTGGCGCAGAGATTAATTGCCGCAGTTGCTGCTCGTTCTGAACCTGGTGCTGCATAAGGTGTTCCTCATCGCGTTGGTTGGGGACGTTTTCTTTATCCTAAGCGCGCAGGCGATCGTTACTCAGGCGACTGGTTGCAAGGTTATGGAATCTGGTTGCAGGCAGAGTACTTTTGGTCTTTTTTCGGGCATTCTTGGTTCTGATCAGGTGAATATATGAAGGGTATTGAATCGTTATGCCCCGCAATAAACTAAGCGTTTCTGCCGTGGCCGTAAAAGATCTGGCCGATGAATTACAGCGCCGCGGTGTGTTATCAGCCACGCAGGTGGCGGTGTATACCAGCACCAAATCGGCAACAGCGCCGCCGCCGGTACACGAGCTTCGTCAGGCAGAAAGTGCGCTGCGCGCCCTGTGGACGGAAGCCCGCAACAACAGCACCGATGACTCTTTGGGACTGAAGATTGGCCTGCAGGTTAATCCGGCTGCCCGTGGCTTACTGGCGCGCTGGATCGCGCATTGCGCCACGCTGGGCGAAGCGCTCACGACGTTTATTGATCATATTCAATTGCTGAACCCCGCCGAACGCTGGCAGTTACTGCCGGCCGGAGATCAGGTTGAAATTCGCTTTGAATTTTTGCTGCCTTATCCGCAGATTGCGGTTGAACGCAGTATGGCGGCGTTGCTGGCCTGGGGCGCGGTACTGGGGAATCTTTCTGCTGATGGGGCAGCAGGCGATCTTGACGCGATTGCGGTAGGTAAAGCCGAGCTGGCACGGACAGAGCCGGCTGACAGTCAGCTGTTTTATCAATTGTTTGGTGCGGGATTACGGTTTACTGGTGCAGTGAGCGGTGTTAACCGCCTGTGGCTGGATGCTGCGCTGCTGCAGCATCCATTGCCGGCGGCGGACGCGTATCTGCGCGACCTGTTGGCGGCGCGCGCGCAGCAGATTCCGCTGGTGAATCATGTTCCGCACGATGCGCCGTTTAAATCACCGCTCAGCCTGCGGGTGCTGGCACTGCTGGAGCAGGATATCCATAAATTCAGTCAGATTCAGGCGGTATGTGCGGCGGTGCATATCAGTCGTTCAACGTTATTCCGTAAGCTGAAGCAAGAACACACCAGCTTTACCGAACTGCTGAATCAACAGCGTTTGCGCCTGGCGCGCAGTTCGCAGGCACAGGGTATGAGTACGGCCGAATTAGCTGAGTTACTGGGCTTCAGCGACAGCAGCTCATGCTACAAGTTTATGCGGCGTCTGGCTCCGGTCTGAGACCCGCTGCGACAGTGTGTTGACTGTCATAATTCAGTCATCTGCTGGTCATCAATCCGCCACGATTCTGCAACCCTATGGTCAGCAAAGCGCAACCGCGCTGTCATCGTCTGCTCATTAAATAGATCGCGTTCAGTCTTTGCTGCGGAAAGCACCATGACCCTGACGCGCCGGAATTTTTTAGTTAATTCGTCCCGCTCTGCGGCCTCTCTCGGAATGGCTGCCGCCGCCGGCCCGGCGCTCGCGGGCGGTGGTTTGTCGGGGTCGGCTCTGGCCAATGCATTTCTGCCACAGCAGGATGATCTGATGGCGGTACCACGCTCCAGCGCCTTTCCGTTTCAGCACGGAGTGGCCAGTGGTGATCCGTTAACCGAGCGGGTGATTCTCTGGACCCGCATTACCCCACCGGCATTGGCCGAAACCTACAGCATTCCTTATCGCTGGCGTATCGCCCGCGACCCGCAATTGCGTGAATTAGTGAATGAAGGCTTTGGCTATACCGATATCAGCCGTGATTTTACCGTTAAGGTCGATGCCGATGGCCTGCAGGCCGGGCAGAGTTATTACTATGTGTTTGAAGCGCTGGGGCAGATGTCGGATGTTGGCCGCACACGCACGCTGCCGCAGGGGCGGGTAGAGCATCTGCGCATCGCCTTTACCTCCTGTTCGAATTACGCCCGTGGTTATTTCAATGTGTATAAAGAGCTGGCGCAGCGCAGCGATCTGGATGTGGTGCTGCATCTGGGCGATTACATTTACGAATACGCCAACCTCGATGCCGGTTTAAACAGCGGGCGTATTCATCAGCCACCGCGCGAAATCACCACGCTGGACGATTACCGTCAGCGCCATGCCTGTTATAAAACCGATGCCGATTTACAGGAAGTGCATCGCCAGCATCCGTTTATGGTGATCTGGGATGATCACGAAGTGGCGAATAACGCCTGGCCCGGCGGCGCGGATAATCATACCGAGGGCGAAGAAGGGCGCTGGCAGGATCGCCTGAACGGTGCCGTGCAGGCGTATATGGAATGGATGCCGATCCGTGAGATGCAGGCAGGACAGCAGGGCATTTACCGCAATTTCCGCTTTGGTGATCTGCTCGATCTGAGCCTGCTTGATACCCGTCTGGCCGGGCGTGATGCCCAGGCCGCTGATAATGCCGACCGCAACCGTGAGGAGCGTACGCTGCTGGGGCATGAGCAGGAAGGCTGGCTGGCAGACACACTGACCAGCGCGCAGCAGGAAAATATCCGCTGGAAACTGTTGGGGCAGCAGGTAATGGTTGGTCAGTTGGGTACCAACGACACGCCGTTTAATTACGATCAGTGGGATGGTTATCCGGCGGCGCGTCAGCGCCTGTTCGACAGCGTGCGTAAAGCTGCGGTGGATAACTGGGTGGTGCTGACCGGCGATATTCACTCCAGCTGGGCCATGGAGCTGCACGATGATCCTTTTGCTGACGAGCCGGGCCCGGCGTTAGGCGTCGAGCTGGTGACCCCGGCGGTTACCTCACCCGGCATTGAAAGCTACCCGCAGGCACAGCTGGCCAGTCGCTCGCTGCAGGCCTTGCTGCCACATCTTAACTTTGTCGATTTTTATTACCGCGGCTATGTGCTGCTGGATATCACCCACGAACGCCTGCAGGCGGAATGGTGGGTGGTGGATAATATCGATTCCCACCGCTACGTCAGTGAGTGCTTGCGCGCGCTGGTGGTGCCGTCCGGGGAGTCTGTTCTGCGTCCGGCGGCAGCGCTTTCAGCCAGTAAAGCAGCTGCCGCACCAGCACCGGGTTTTTCGCCGGGTTTTGCCTGGTTGCGTCACTGGCGGCGTGACCAGGCCAGCAACCTGCTGGATGGTATGTTGGCCGCACAGGATAACGTTGGCAGCGTTTTACCCGGCGGTTAAAACCGTCGGCTGTCTGGCGTCATAAGTCAGGCGGTGGATTACAAAAATAACAAAGACCTTATTAGTGCCTGAGCCGTCCCGAACGGTGATCACCCTCGTCGTAATTCGTCTTATCGTTTCCTGCAATCAAGGTTTTGCACAGTGTGCGGCGCGTATTGCCATAGGTTGAATCTGAACGCCACGACCATGCTGCAAACGGCCCGTTTATGGCAGGCAGGGAGAGGAGATTGTCGTCTGCCGTAGCGGAACGTTATTCGACAGCAGGTTGTTGCTGCTGCCGTTCGCATGGACAAATAATAATGAAAAACTCAGCACATACGCAGCGCTGGCTGCTGACCTCAATGGTCGGCGGCGCAGCATTATTTGGCAGCACGCTGTTTTATGCCCAGCAGGCCGCCGCTTTCTCGCAACCACCACCGGCTCCGGCCCCGGTAGAGCAACGTCAGAATGCCGAAATGGCGGTACATGAACTGGCTCAGGGCTGTTATGCCATTCAGTCGCCGACCAACGGCAAGTACATGAACCGCTACAGTAAGGGCGGCGCTATTGATAACGGACTCGGCTGGCAGTTAAAGGCGACCGATCTGGATTCGGCAGCGAGTTTCTATTTTAAACCGACATCATTTTTCCACTATATGCTGACGGATAAAGACGGCCGTTATCTGGCAACCCATTTGCCGAATGAAATTTCGGCCGGACGTTACGCCGGTGAGTTTGCCGAATTTAAAATCACCGCCCATGAACAGGGCAACGGTGCTTACCGCTTCAGTTTTTATGGCCCTAAGCTGGCCAAAATTCTGCGCCATAACTACGGTGGCACCGGTCACTATGCCGATGGTGGCCTGTACGTGATCGATATCCTCAACCCCACCAACGCCGGTTCGGAAACCGAATTCAATCTGGTGCCGAAGAGCGACTGTAAACCGTTCCCGGAAGCGGAGCTTAATACCGTAGGCGAAGTACCGAAAAGCGATGTGAGTGAGCCCATCCGTGGTGCTATCGACCCACACACCCACATTACTTCCTATGAGTTTATGGGCGGTAAATTCCTCCACGGTGAACCTTTCCACCGCTGGGGGATTGAGACTGCGCTGCGTGACAGCTCGGAAATTCATGGCCCCTGGGGCTCCCTCGATATCATCGGTAACCTGATGGGTTATGACGATGTAAACCACCGCTACGATACCCGCGGCTGGCCGGACTTCCCGTTCTGGCCGAACCGTAAGCAGGTGTCGCATATGCAGTACTACTACAAGTGGATTGAACGCGCGCATAAGGGCGGTCTGCAGATGATGGTCAGCCATCTGGTGGAAAACGAGGTGCTGTGTAATGTGCAGAAAACGGTCAACCCGGCCAGCTGGATTAACCCCAATAACTGCAACACCATGGCCAGTATTCATCTGCAGGTTCGTCGTCTGCAGCAGATGCAGGACTATATCGATGCGCAGCAGGGCGGGCCGGGTAAAGGGTTCTTCCGTCTGGTTAAAACCCCGCAGGAAGCCCGCAAAGTCATTGCCGATGGCAAGCTGGCGGTGCTGATGGGCATTGAAGCGTCCGAGCTGTTTAACTGTGGTCTGAAAGACGGATGCAGCAAAGAAAGCATCGAGCGGCAATTGCAGGAAGTGTACGACGCCGGTGTACGCGCGCTGTTCCCGGTTCACCGCTTTGATAACCAGCTCGGTGGTACACGCATGGAAGATGGCTTTATCAACGTCGGCCAGTGGCTGTCGAGTGGTCGCTTCTTTGAGACCGAAGTCTGTGATGCCGAAACCGATGGTTCGCGTATGACCAGCGGCTTTCCGCTGCTCGGCACCGTACCGGTGATCAAGGATATTCTGGCGGGCATTGGTCTGAATCCGCAATACGATGAAAGCCGCCGTCACTGTAACCAGCATGGTCTGAGTGCCAACGGTGAATACCTGATTCAGCGTATGATCGATAAAGGCATGATCATCGAAATTGACCATACCTCGGTTAAAAGTGCGCGCGCCATTATGGATATCGTCGAATCGCGTAATTATTCCGGTGTAATTTCCGGTCACAGCCATATGCACCGCAAACCGGATGGTTCGGCGCACGAAGTACATGCCCGCATCGCCCGCGCCGGTGGCATGATGTCACCGTATAACAGCAGTGCCAACAGCCTGAACGGGAGCATCGGTGAGTTTATTGACCTGATTGAGCCAACCGGTTATCTGGTCGGCGTGCCATTCGCCACCGATATGGGTGGTATTGGCTCGCAGGCTTATCCGCGTGATAACACCAATACCGATCCGCTGATTTATCCGTTTGAAACCGAAGCCGGTGTGGTGATCGATAAACAGAAAACCGGTAACCGCATCTTTGACCTGAATAACGAAGGCCTGGCTCATTATGGTCTGGTGGCTGACCATATTCAGGATATCCGCACCCATTCCAACTCACGCATTTATGAGTCGGTGATGAACTCGACCGAAGCCTATCTGCAAATGTGGGAGCGGGCGATTGCCAATGATTCACCGAAGTATTCCAGCTCCGATGAAAACTGGTTCTCGATTGTTAACCGTGCCAGTGGTCGTTGTATGGATATTCCCGGTAACGACAACAATCTGAACAACGGCAGCAATGTGCAGCTGTGGGATTGTCAGCTGACCTCGCAGGATCAGAAGTGGCGCTACGATGCGGCCAACCAGATGTTCCGCAACAAAGCCAACCCGGATAAATGTCTGGATAACCGTGGCCAGGCGCACAACAACGGCGGCGTGGTGATCTGGGATTGTGAGGATTCTGACAACCTGCGCTGGACTTACAGCGGCAATAAACTGGCCAGCAAGCACAACAGCAACATTGTGGCGGATGCTTATGGTAATGGTAACGATGCCAACGTTGGCCAGTGGACCTATCACGGTGGTGCCAACCAGCAATGGGAACTGCGCTTAATGTCGGCAGAAAACCGTTATGCCCAATACCGCAGCGAATCCACCGGCCAGTGCATCAGTGCCACCGGTGGCAGTCATACCGGTGCGCTGGTGGCAATGGCAGCCTGTGATAGCAGTGCCAATCAGTTGTGGCGTTTCGATACCGCGACCGGCCTGATGGTCAATGGTGTTGCCGGAGCCAAGTGTCTGGAAGTGCCGGAGGGTCTGATCTACGACCATACCCTGCTGCAACTGGCTGACTGTGATGCCAATAACCCGGCTCAGCAGTTTAATTATGCCGGCAAACTGCTGCGTTCACGCATCGACAGTAATCAGGTGCTGGACGTTTCCGGAGGCAATACTTCAACGCTGATAATGTACGGCGTACATGGCGGTGCGAATCAGCGCTGGCATGCCACGGCCAACGGTCAGTGATTTAACTCTGCTATAAAAACGGGAGCTGCGGCTCCCGTTTTTTTATGCTGTTTTTTATGGCATTGGGGCAAACTTCTATGCCCATGGCTGAGCGCCAGGCTGTACATTCCCGACGGCCATTAGCAATGTTTTTTCTCATATTATCGGTCTGAAACAACGGTTTGGCCTGCACTAAACTGTTCCGTTGACGGTTATTACCGACGGAGGTCGTTTACTGTAACAATGACTCGGCAAGCAACCGATGTGCTTAACAGAAGCAAAATAAATGAACGGAAAATACGATGAAACAACACCAATACGAAATTCAGGTAAAACACCTCAGCGATGCAAAGGGGCAGCCATCCACTTATCCGCAAGCCCTGGTTTTTGAAGTGGGAAACCACGACGATATATTCAAAATTGTTGAACGGATTAAATCCCGTGGTGATCTGCAGGGTTATGAAGAAGCCTTGGCCGTGGGCCTGAAACTCTTCAGTGAAGTGATGCTGGAAAATAAAGACCATCCGCTGTTCAGCGAATTTAAACCGCATTTTATGGATTTTATAAAACAGCTGAAAAAAGGCTGAGGCCGTCAGCCCGTTACACCTGGCTCCTACTCACTACATCTGGCTCCCACGCTCTGCGTGGTAGTCCTTGCTGACGCAGCAGCATTCCCACGCGGAGCTTGGGAACGAGCATACATCTCACGTTTTTTGCCCGTTCGCCCTGAGCCTGTCGAAGGGTTCGTTACTTCCTTCGACAAGCTCTCTTGAGCCCGTCGAAAGGCTCGCTACTCAGGACGAACGGCAGTAATTATTGGGAGAGGATTTACATCTGGCTCCCACGCTCTGCGTGGTAGTCTTTGCTGATGCAGTCAGCCCGGCATCAGATCAGTGGATATGTCTGTTGGTGTTGCAGAAAAAAGTCGATAAATACGCGTACCCGGTTGGGCATATGCTTAGGTGCCGGATAAACTAGAAAGAGAGGTAGTCGTGGTAATCCGGCCGGGTCAGGCAGAGCCTGCAAGGTTCCGGCGGCAACCTCTGGCGCACAAAAGCCAGCCGGCAGTATGGCCAGATTCTGGCCTTGCTGGCAGAGCTGTTTGGCCAGCGTCAGGTTGTGGGTCAGCAGCTGGCTTTCAGGCCAGTTAAGGTCGCTGGTTAACAGCGGGCGTATATTCAGCGGGTCGGCGATTGGGTAATGCGGCCAGTTATCAGGGGCTTCATTCCGGGCCGGGTGGTTGGTTGCACAGAAAAACCCCAGCTGTACATCGCCCAGTTTACGCGCAACCAGACTCAGTGAACCCGGCGCCCGCCCGCGAATAGCAACGTCCGTCTGGCTGCTGATAAAGTCGACGGTTTCATCGGTGCTGTGCACCTCAACGCTGAGTTTGGGATAACGGGCACTGAATGCCTGCAGCAGAGCAGCAAGCGGCGCCATGGGCAGATCGAGGGGAACGCTGATTCTGATGCGGCCGGTCAGGTCCTGCGGGTGGATCAGGCTGTCTTCCAGATCCAGCAGTTGTTCCAGAACCTCTTTACAGCGGCTGAAGTACAGACGGCCCTCATCGGTCAGACCGACGGAGCGGGTGGTGCGGTTAAGCAGGCGGATGCCGAGATGCTTTTCCAGTGCCTGAATCCGGGCGCTGACCGCCGATGTCGATACTTCCAGACGCCGGCTGGCTGCGGCAAAACTACCGCTGCTGGCGACTTCAATAAAGGTCTGAATGTGCTCTAAGTTTTTCATTATCCCGAAATCCAGGACAGACCATCAATATTGGGCCTGATTATGTGGATAAAACGCGATGATATTCTCCGCCGCACTGATAAACAACCGGAGAAATCGTTATGCACCACTACCTTACTGCGCTGTGTCTGAGCCTTTTGCTTGGCGCGGCTGATCTGCTGGCCGCAGAGTCCGGAACCGGGCAGGCTGACACGGTCAGCTCTCCTCCGCAGGTCAGTATTACCTGGCTGGGCGGCCCGACCATGCTGCTGGAATTTAATGGTTTTCGTTTGCTGACAGACCCCATGCTGGGCAGCGGTGAGCATGCCTTTATTATGGGCGATCCGAACGAGCCCTTTGACCTGAAGCACGGGCCGAACATTAAAGAACATGCCCGTTTAACGGCGCTGCCTGAGACCGATCTCAGCCAGCTGGATCTGCTGTTGCTCAGCCATGCTCACGAAGATCATTTTGATCAGCAGGCACAAAGCCAGCTGGATAAAGGCCTGTCGCTGCTTGTTCCGGAACATGATCTTGGCGCACTGCGGGCAAAAGGTTTTACAGCGGCACAGAGTCTGGCCTGGCAGCAGAGCCTGGAATATCAGGCCGGTGCCGGCCAGATACGCATTACTGCGGTTGCGGCACACCATTCGGCAGATCCTGCTATGGATGCCTTGCTGGGGGCTGGCAATGGTTACTGGCTGGAATTTTTTCAGGGTAACTGGAGCAAACGATTGTACTGGACGGGGGACACCATGCCGGTCAGTGATGTGCTGACTCAGGTGCAGACGCTGACTCAACAGCGTGGGCCGCTGGATATTCTGGTTCCGCATCTTGGCCGGGTAGGGACTCCCGGCCCGCTGGGACAGATCAGCATGGGGGCTTCTGATGTAGTGGATATGGCGCGGGCGCTGCAACCGGCGCATCTGTTACCTATCCATCATTCCAGCTATGCGCTGTATCTGGAGCCAATCAGTGTGTTGACTGAGGCCAGCACTGGTGAAGACTACCAGCTGGATTTACCGCAGGAAGGGGTTACCTTGCACTACTGAATGGCAAGCACTCAGCGGCTATAGGTCGGCTGGTCGTACAGGCTGTAATCAATGCCTTCGGCTATCCGGCCGGCTTCCTGTTGCAGGCGGCGTTCGCGGATGCTCATCGAAAAAACCTGCTGATGCATTTCTTCCATTAACTGCTTTAACTCGCTGTTACTGCTTAACCCGAGAAACACACCGGCCTGCATAAACCCCTGCAAACGGAAGCGCTCGGCATCGGAGGCTTTGATGCGTTGTTTGCTGTTGTTAAACATCGTCAGCAGCCGCTGTTTGGCTTCCTCTATAAATTGCTGGCGCAGTGTGGCTGGCGCTGTGTTGTTACTCATGGTGATCCTTAGCACATTGAACATGTATCCCGACGCTATTCTGCCGGGTGTTATTACGCCTGCCAACGGGCAAATTTCTGTCGGTAAGTCAGTGGCGTCAGACCCGTGCTGCGGCGAAACAGTTCACGGAAAAAACGCACATCTTCATAGCCGCAGTCTCGTGCAATCTGTTCAACCTGACGGCGGCTGGTGGTCAGCGCCTGACGGGCTTTTTCCATGCGCAAAGCCTGAATATAAGCCAGTGGTGGTTGCTGTACGGCCAGGGTAAAACGGCGTTTGAACTGACGCTCGCTGAGGTGAGCGCGTGCCGCCAGATCGGCCAGGGTAAAGGGTTCTGCGGCGTGCTGATCGAGCCAGTCCTGAATTTCCAGAATACGTTCATCCTGATGCTGCCGCTCAGGCATAAAACCGCTGTACTGCAACTGACTGTGGCGGTCGGAATCAATCAGCACCGTACGCGCCACCTGCAGGGCGACACTTTCACCAAAATAATCGCGCACCAGTTGCAGGCTCATATCCTGATAGGCGCTGGCTCCGCCGGAGCAACTGATGTTGCCATCGTGGGTCAGCATGGCGTTTTTCTGCCATAAAACAGCGGGAAACTGCTGCTGCAGCCAGTCGCTAACCGCCCAGTGGCTGGTGGCCTGCCTGCCTTCCAGTATGCCCGCCGCCGCCAGCACAAAAGCTCCGGTGCAGATACTCACCATACGGGTGCCACGCTGATGAAGAGTGTGTATCTGCTGCAGGGTACTGGCCTGCAATGCATCCGGGCGTTTTCGCGGATCGCCAATAGCGGCGACGATAAGCAGGTCGGCCTGTTCAACATCGGCCAGACGGGTATGAGCGTTGAGGCTGATGCCGCCGTGACCGCTGATGGTTTGCTGCTGTTCTGCCGCGACCTCAATCTGCCAGTCGTGGGCGGCAGCCAGGCGCGCGCCCAGCAGCAGAATCTCCAGTGGCCCGGAAACCGACGATAACGGGCAGTGGTTCAAAGCCAGAATAACGCAGCGCGGCATAACGGTATCTCAAATAATGTGGCCCGATTGTCTACCATGTTGGTCTTATACGCCACCTTATGGCCAGCCTGATTCTGCGCCAGAATGATTTCAACAACCTGCGGCTCTCTCCCGATGGCAACAGGCCCTGATAACACAGAGAACAGAGCAGTGATGACAGCGACCGATAACAAAGCATTGATCGAGCATTTCTATCGTGCCTTTCAGCAAAAGGATTATCAGACCATGGCGGCGTGCTATCACCCGCAGGCGACGTTCCGTGATGAAGCTTTCGGCCTGAATGGCGCAGAAGAAATCGGTGCCATGTGGCAGATGCTGTGTGAACGCGGCAAAGACATGCAGATGACCTTCGCCGTTACTGAGCATCACGGCGGGCGGATAACGGCACACTGGGAGGCACAGTACACCTTCAGCCAGAGCGGCCGGCGGGTGCACAACAAAATTGACGCTGAGTTTGAATTTCTGGATGGCAAAATCATTCAGCACATTGATCGCTTTAACTTCTGGAGCTGGAGCCGTCAGGCGCTGGGCTTGCCGGGTTTATTATTGGGCTGGACGCCACTGCTTAAGAATAAAGTACAGACCATGGCGATGAAGAATTTACGCTCGTTTATGAAAAGCAACGGGCGCTAATGCGTTGCTCCCGTTACCTTGGGCACCTCTGCATAATTCGGATGCATAATTCGGATGCATAATTCAGATGCATGATTCAGATGCATGATTCAGATGCATGATTCAGATGCATGATTCAGATGCATGATTCAGATGCATGATTCAGAGGTGCCCCGGATCATTATTTATTGCTTTAAAAAAGCCAGTGCATCGGCGGCACTCTCGGCCGGCAATTCTTCCATCGGCATATGACCGCAATCATCATAAATAATGGTGCGCGCCTGGGGCAGGGCTTTGGCGAATTTCTCGGCATGCGCCAGCGGAATCCAGGCATCGTTACGGCCCCACATAATCAACACCGGCTGGGTTACATTTTTCAGCGGTGCGGTATCAAAGCCGGCACGATTGCGGATAAAGCGTAATACAGCGGCACCGGCGCCACGGTTACCGGCACGCATAAATAAATCGTAGTAACGCTCCAGCACGGGTTTGGTCAGCCGCTCTTTCTGGCTGTAGGTGGTGCGGATGGTGGCGTACATAGCTTTACGCGGTACCGGCATCATCGATGCCATCCAGCCGCTGAGTGGCAGTCCCATACTCAGCAGTACCGGTGGCGGCACAAAGAAAAAGCCCGCACTGTCGAGCAGAATAACCTTATTAACCTTGTGCGGATAACGACCGGCAAATTCCCAACTCATCCAGCCACCCAGAGAATTACCGGCCAGCGAGCACTGCTTAATACCTAATGCGTCGGTAAATTCGTTGAGGAAATCGCTGTAAATATATTTAAACATGCCGCGCGGATGTGCGCCGGTGAGGCCAAAGTTCGGACTGTCGATACTGATCACGCGGAAATCTTTGCTGAGAATATCGGTCCAGTCATTCCAGGTATGTAACGACGAAAAAATACCGTGCAGCAGAATCAATACCGGTGCTTTATCCGGTTCGGCGCAGCGGCAGACATCACGGTAATGTACGTTCATCCCCTGCAGTTCAATAAACTGAGATTCGGCGGTAGTATGGCGTGCCAGCATTTCCTCCAGCGAAACCGCGCCAACTTCACCTTTAAAACCGTTTTGCATGGTCTGCCAGAAATTCATCAGCATGGAGTATTCCTAAGTAATGGGTGCAAGGGACAGGCTGGCAGCCATTGTGCGAGCAGATGCACGCTTTGGTAAGGGAACATTGCGCCAGATTTCAGGCGTAAACGGGTGCTGAGCTGCCGTGATCTGACCGCATTTACCGATATGATCAAAGAATGTTCTTTATCAGGAAGATACATCGGCACTTATGCGAACCTTGTCGCATGCTGTGCATCGAATTGTAAAATCAGGCCAATGGCTGCTGCGTCACGCCGGAGGCTGGTGTTAAACTGGCGGTTCGTTTAATAAGGAAACACTATTCATGGAATATTTGCTGAGCAAACTCTTATCGGTCGAAGCCTTTGCGCTGATTTTTATTCTGGTGGTGCTGAAAAAAAGCATCATCTTCGTACCGCAAAACCGCGCCTGGCTGATTGAGCGTTTTGGAAAGTTTCAGGGCACTAAAGAAGCCGGTCTGAACTTTGTCATCCCTTTTGTTGACCGTATCGCCTCTGATCGCAGCCTGAAAGAACAGGCCGTCGATGTACCCAGCCAATCGGCCATCACCAAAGACAACATCACTCTGTCGGTTGACGGTGTACTCTACTTCCGCGTACTTGATCCGTACAAAGCAACCTATGGCGTTGACGATTATGTATTTGCCGTAACGCAGCTGGCGCAGACCACCATGCGTTCGGAACTGGGTAAAATGGAACTCGACCGCACCTTCGAAGAACGTAGCGTGCTGAACACCAACATCGTATCGTCGATTAACGAAGCCGCCGAGCCATGGGGTATTCAGGTTCTGCGTTACGAAATTAAAGACATTGTGCCGCCAAAATCGGTGATGGAATCGATGGAAGCGCAAATGAAGGCTGAGCGGGTTAAACGCGCGCAGATTCTGGAGTCTGAAGGTGACCGTCAGGCCGCAATTAACGTTGCAGAAGGTCGTAAACAGGCTCAGGTTCTGGCGGCCGAGGCCGATAAAGCCGAACAGGTATTGAACGCCGAAGGTGAAGCCCAGGCCATTCTGGCGGTTGCAGAAGCAAAAGCTGAAGCGCTGCGCAAAATTGGTGAAGCGGCCAATACGGCCGAAGGTCAGAAAGCCATTCAGCTGGATCTGGCGACTAAAGCCATTGAAGCCAAAGCGGCCATCGCCAAAGAATCTTCTGTTGTTCTGCTGCCAGACGCCGGCACCGATGCCAGTTCGCTGGTGGCGCAGTCGATGGCGATTATCAATTCATTAAATAATAAAAAGGAATAAATTATGGAATTGCTGCAACAGAATCTTCCCCAGACATTGATGGTGGTTGGTATTGCCGCACTGATTATTGAAGTAGCGGTATTAGGTTTTGCGACCTTTATCCTGCTGTTTTTCGGTGCCTCACTGCTGATTACCGGGTTTTTCATGAGTCTGGATCTGTTGCCTGCAACTGCTACCGCAGCACTGTGGAGTAATGCCATATTAACGCTGTTACTGGCGTTAGCGCTGTGGAAACCATTGCAACGGATGCAAAATAAAGTACAGAAAGACAGCATCAGAAGCGATTTCGCCCGCCAGCCTTTTATGCTGGAAGACGATGTTGATGGTGCCGGAAAAACCGAATACTCCTACTCCGGAATCCGCTGGAAACTGAAAAGCTTTGAACCTATTGCCAAAGGCACCATGGTGGAAGTGATTAAAGTGGATGTTGGTGTGTTGTGGGTAAAACCGCTGGAGTCTTAGACTGCCGGTCTGATGTACTGCACATAATCAAAAAGCCTCGATTGAGGCTTTTTTTGTGTGCGGCGTTTATAAATCCGCCGCTTGCCGCTGATGTAAATGAGCAATAGCTGCCTTGCAGTTGTAATGCGCATCCTGATTCAGCAGCATAAATTCATAGGCAGTGCCGCTGCCGACCCGCCCCTTAATAACGATTTCCAGTCGTTCAAACTCTGCCTGCAGAATAGCTAAAATATCATCCACTGCATATTTTTCGCACAGTGCATCCACTGCGCTCAGGGTCAGATCGGTGGATGACGGATCACTGCGCACAAAAGGGTTATCGCATATTTTGATGCAGGCCAGTATTTCCTTTCTGGTGTCTGTGTTCATCGTCAGATGTTATCCTTTAAAACAGTATTTATGGTGGAACAGACAGTATTTCATTAACGGATCCGACAGCGTTCCGGTCTTTTCTTCACTCAGTTTGGCAGCAAGGTTCTGTTGAATAGCCTGGGGCCTGTTTCATTAGTGTTAACAGGCCCTAGTTGAACTGTGCGACGGAGTGATCATTTTAATCGGCTTTCGGCGGTGTAAGTTCTTCGCCAAATAACATACGGTGACCTTCAGGTGTTATGACCCCGAATTCACGCAACCCCCAGGGTTTATCGGAAATTTCCTGGCAGATGCTGGCACCCCGGGATAAGCAATCCTGATAAAACTCGTCAATATTTTCGCAGTTTATATAGGCAAAGTGGGCGTGATCATTCGTGGCGCTGGCAGGAATCTCATCAGGGCAATGCCCCAGCATTAGATTAAAACTGCCGAGATGCAGAAATACCCAGCCGTCAGTACGGAACTGTACGTCAAAGCCGAGTTTATTGCAGAAATAGGCTTCTGCGTCCTGAAGATTATTAACCGCCAGCACGTGCCGGGTTGCTGTTACTTTAAACATTTATTTCCTTACCCTTGTTTCTGAGATTCGGGTTATGGCCGTCGTGCTTCAAAGCTGATAATCGCATCGTCGTTATCGGCTGCTCTGCCATGCTGATAGTCGCCGGATACGATAACGTCGGTAAAACCGGCTGCCCGCAGAGCGAATGTCAGTTCATAGATTCCCCACCAACGCAGGCAAAACAGATCAAGTTCGGTGCTGGTTAATATACCATTTTGCCAATGTTCATAGCGCAGGTAAGTAAGAGTTGTTTGCTGCACATAATTAATTTCAGGATCTGAGCTGGAGAGTGTCAGGCATTCATCATCAGAGGCTTTCCAGCTGCGCAGTGTGCTCCGGCTCCGGATGATTTCTTTGCTGTTATCTATATCCAGAATTAAACGTCCACCGGGAAGAAGATTATCATAACAGCGCTGCAGCAGTGCCAGTGCCGATGCGGTGTTGGTAATCAACTGGAAAGATCCGGCAGGCATAATAATGGCTTCATAGCACCGAGGGGCGGTAAAGTCCCCGAATGTCTGGCGGGTAAGTACAGGAGTAAGATTGCGCTGCAGGCATTCCTGGCGGCAGTAATGCAGCATCTCTTCTGAAGCATCAAAGCCTTCTATATTCAGGCCGGATTCCAGCAGAGGAATTAATATGCGGCCATTGCCGGTTGCAGGTTCCAGTATCGCACCCGTGCAGCCTGCGAGACGCTCACGGTAATACTCCAGATCACCAAATGAATGGCCGATGGGTTTGTCCAGGTGATATACCCAGGCAGCCAGTTTTCCGTATACATTTTCCATAATTTAACCACAGCCCCTGATTGTTATTGAAATTCATCCAGCAAAAACTGCCACACCGCCTGAGCGGCTTTGGTACGCTCGCCGACACACACCAGATTAATCGGACTGTTTTCCGGGTGCTGCCAGTCGCTGAGTACCGGTACTAAATGGCCGCTTTCCCGCTCCGCTCTGATAAATTCCGGATCGAGCATAATAATGCCCAGCCCAGCGCTGGCCATATCCACCAGAGCACGGCTGTTATTGGTTTTTATGGCAGGGCTGACTTCGATATTCTCAGTCTGCCCCGCGTGGTTGCGGAAAGGCCAGAAGTTCAGGGCGCCGAACACCAGACAATCGTGCCGGGCGAGATCGGCAGGAGTGTCCGGCTGACCGCGTTCGGCCAGATACTGTGGCGAGGCAAACCAGCCCCAGTGTTTTTCGCCAATTTTGCGCGCAATTAAAGAGGAATCGGGCAGCTGGCCAATACGGATGGCAATGTCCACGTTTTCTGCCAGCAAATCCACATTACGGTCATCGAGATTTAATTCCAGTTCAATATCGGGAAATTGTCCGCGCAGTTTCTTCAGTACCGGCACCAGCCGGGCCTGACCCATCAATATACTGGCACTGATTTTTACTCGGCCTTTCGGGGAGGTCTGCATATCATCCAGCAGGCCACTAAGATTGCTCAGTACCTTGTTCAGCTCACCGGTTCCCAGCAATAAATTACGGCCGACATCGGTTAACTGCAGCTGCCGGGTTGAGCGTTGTAATAACGGCTGGCCGACAAACTCCTCAAGCTGACGAATCTTCTTACTGACCGACGAACGCGGCAGGTTCAGCTCGCTGGCCGCCGCCTGAAAGCTGCCACGTTCCGCAACCAGATGAAAAACATGCAGCAGCGGCAGATTGAGATAGGACATAAAACCTCTGATGAACAATGGCCGGAGAGGGCCGGCAGAAAGTACTTTGTTGCCAGATGAGAACCAGTAAGTGCGTATATTGATGCCTTATGGGCGACCTGACAAGTTGCTAATCTGCCGTACAACAAACAACGAGGAGAACGGATATGAATGGCAAAACAATTCTGATTACGGGTGGCACCGCAGGCATCGGTCTGGCGCTGGCAGAGAAGCTGGCAGCCGACGGCAATCATGTGATTATTACCGGGCGTGATCAGCACAAAGTAAATCAGGTAAGTGCTGCAATTGGCTGCAGCGGCTTTGTTGCTGACAGTGCCGACGGCGCGGCGCTGAAACAGCTGGCCGCAGCCCTGCAAAAAGACAATATTCAACTGGATGGTTTAGTGCTGAATGCCGGTGTGTTTTATCCGCAGGCTATTGCAACCAGCAGCGAAGAAGACTTTGACCAGACCATCGCTATTAATACCAAAGGCCCCTTTATTACTCTGCAGCAGTTACAACCGCTGCTGAAAAATCCTTCCAGTGTGGTGTTTGTATCCAGCATTGTGGTGACCAAAGCCTTCCCGCAAGCGGCGGTATATGCTGCCAGCAAAGCGGCTTTTGAAGCCATTGCGCGGGTGGCTAATCTGGAATTTTCAGATTTGGGTATCCGTATTAATTCGGTTCGCCCCGGTGTAACTGCAACAGCCATTCAGGGCAAAGCGGGGATGAATGCGGAGCAACAGGATGCTCTGTTTGAATCGATGAAGGATACGGTGCTGGGGCGGGTGATGACGGCGCAGGATCAGATTGGTGCAATCGAGTTTCTGCTCTCCGATCAGTCACTGGCGATGCGCAGTGCGGTACTGGAAGTTGATGGCGGTTATTTACTGTAAAAGATTACGTCCGGCGAATCAGTGCGCTATCCGGCGCAGGTTTCTGGAGCCTGCTTAATTAGTGTTAACAGGCCCTAAATTGCGCCGGAGTATGGCTTTACCGCAGGAATAAAATTTCGTCAGGCGTTACGCCGCGAAATTAAAAGTTCACAGGCAGCACTCTGGACTTCTTCTGCGGTTTCACTCGCGGTCGGATGCAGGCGGATACTGTTCAGTTTAAAACGCAGTGCCTGAAATACCTCATCACTTACCAGATACAGAAAATGGGAGATGATCCAGTATTTCCACATCTCGTCGTCGCTGTGCAGAATATCTGATACCGGCTGTACCAGCTCGTTGCCCAGTAACGATAAGCGCTCAGCAACCGGCCCGGCGATAGGCCAGTTAAGGTCCTGCAGACATTCCAGCAGATCAGCAATATAAGGCAGCAAATCTTCGTCGGAGGCGGCCTGCAGATTGGCACAGGCTTCATCGTCAAATTTATCTTTGGGTACAAGTCTGATCATTCTGGCATTCATGCTCTGGTATTTATTGTCTGACATTCAGAGTAAGAGCCTTTGGTGAATACTCAAAAAAGGCGACAAGTTAATGGTACGACTCGGGTTCCAGAAAAACACTCCCCCAGGTTATTAATTCACCGCACTCCATCCAGATGGAACAGCCATAACCTGTTGTGGTTGTTTTTATATCTTCCTGATAAATCAGCTCCTGATTTTTAATCCACAGGGTTTGTGACTCTTTACCGTATGGAATAATCAGAGGTATGGGAATGATAAAGGACAGGTATAGGCCAATCCACTTATAACCACTGTGATAATAGGTGGTCTTTTTTGCACCCTCTGTCTTTGCCGGATCACCCGAGTAAGTTTTCTGGCTATGAACGATATCCAGACCTACACAGCCGGTTAATTGGCTGACGATAACAACCATTGAGGCTATATTCCGCAAGGCTTTCATATTCTTCCATCATGTGGGTTAAACCAGACACCGGTGGCCAACTCAATCCTCACACTGAGAAAAATGTGATTGATTGGTGCTGGCACTCAACGCGTGGTTTTTCGCCCGTTGAATCAGCTGCTTATCGGCCGGGAACTGTGCACCTGTTCCCGGCCAGTAATAGCCGTCGTTATTTATGCAAAGCGTTATCAGAACCTCTGCATCGTCCAGGCTGAGCGCCTCGTCAGGCTCTGCCGACATTACGTAATGAATACGGTTTCTGTGCTTCCCACGAATGGTATCGACAACCTCAGCATAATAAATATGCTGGCTGCCATCTGTGCCCTCGATTACCTTTGCATCCGTGTGCCTGATAACAGCGGAGTAGGGCGTTTCTGCAACGGCACTGAGTAAATATGGGCTTATGGTTTCAATCTGTGCCTGGTTTAACGATCTGTCAGCGCTGGCATAGCCGCTGATCAATAACAGCACGAAACAGCTCAGATAATTTTTCATAGTCATCTGCTTACTATCTCCGGTTACTGGCAGCCAGGCACTCATATCAGAACGCATTCCAGTCGTGGAAGTGCATGTCGTATTCTTTGTCTTTAATATCCCAGCGCTCGGCGTTCAATTCCCAGTTAACGCTTTCGAGATAGCCGATAAATTTACCGATAAATTCTTCAAACGAATCGGCCTTCAGTTTCTTGGTATCTTCATCACGCCCGAATGAAATGATCTGATGCATCTTGCCTTTAACATCAGGATCAAAATCGATACCGATATGATTACCACCATGGTCATGGGTAATCGGCAACCATTTTCTGTTCAGGTAGAGGGGCTTGATAACCCCCTCCGGAGAAGACTCCATAGAATCGGCCAGATCTTCATTCAGGCCATCATTCTCCAGTGCCACCCAAGTATCCCACTGGCGCATAATTTCCTTTATCGACAACAAGCGGATACCAAAGAAGAAACCACGGCCATTCCCCGGCTCCTGGCCATTGTGCACAGACAGAAAGTTTCTGAACGCCTGCGGCAACTCAAGCCCGGTATGCTGCTCAAGCTGGGCAATCTCTTCGGCGGTTGCGCCGTTGTTTAACTCAAGCAGATTAAAACCATCGCGTGCATTAAAAATAGCGGTCATCTTTTCCCATTGTTTTTCCATGTCATGTTCCTTATTAACGTATAACTGGCCCTAACCAGGTCCGGGAAATGTGTTCATTCTCAGAGCAATCTGTTCTGCAGATAGTACCGCAACGGATATTGTAATGTCTGTTGTATCAGAGATGCAGACCGGACTATTAAGCGCTACCTCCTGGTATATTTCTGTCCGTGCTGGTTTGTTCAGTGCTGAATGGCCATGTATAGCCCCGGCCATTCATGCTTTAATCCGGTTTTTATTAAGCCCTCAAAAGCCCCTATGCCCGATTGGATGATACTCAGTGAATGGCCCTGGCTGTACAGCTACGGTGGTTTATTTATTCTCGCCTTACTGGCTGCCAGTCTGTTACCGCTTGGCTCTGAGTGGTTGCTGCTGGTATTGCTCAGCCAGCAACTGGACCCGCTGGCATTGTGGCTGGTCGCCAGTGCCGGCAATACCCTCGTCAGCGTGCTGAACTATGCCATTGGTTACTATGCAGCCGACCGGGTTATCGCCAGGCAACAATCGCAGGCAAATATCAGCCGCTGGCAACAGGCCGAACGCTGGTTTGGCCGTTACGGTATCTGGAGCATGCTGCTGGCCTGGCTGCCAGTAGTTGGTGATTTACTGACGCTGGTCGCAGGCGTGTTACGTGCTAACTTCCCGTTATTTTTATTGCTGGTTGCCATCGGTAAGGCCGCCCGCTACGCCGTAATAGTAGCGGGGTTTGATTATATGGTGGGGTGAGAGAGGCTGGTTATGGCCGGACGATATTGCTACTGAAAGATCTTAATGCCAATAACCGATTCAATAGGAATCAGCCCGATATAGCGACTATCTTTTGCCGCGTTGCGGTTGTCGCCCAGCACAAAGAGATAACCGTTGGGAACTGTAATCTCTTGATATGGGTGCTTTTCCGCGTTGCCAGCCAGTGAGATTCTGTAGTTAATATCTCCGATAAATTCTCTGAAAACAGTACCTGACGAATCGGACTCATCGGGTTCCCGGTATAAATTTTTTCCGTTCAGAGTCACGTTATTCTTATCTGTAACAACCCTGTCTCCCGGTAAGCCGATAACCCGCCAGATAAAAATATATTCTTTACCGTTCTCGCTTTTCCGGAATGACACAATGTTACCCCGGCTTATATCTTCCGCTGAGAAAAGGAAGCCAGATTTTACAAAGATCAGGCTGGATTGTTCTATTGTTGGATGCATGCCCTTCTGAGGAACAAACATCATCCGGAGGGGTAAATTATCCCGCCAGCTTTCAGCTGCTATAGTTATCGTCGCCAATAAAGATAAAAAGATCACGATGTATAATTTTATGAGTGCTTTTTTCATTGTCTTAATGCCATATGGAAACTAACTTGCCCATGATTCTGAAGATGCTCTCGTATTCACTCAGTACATCTGATGAATAACGCGCAATTTGGAACCTATAGCGGATTCCAGTTCGATAAGCAGGTGATCGGAAATTTCATATCCGGGGTCGACAGCACGCAGAACGAACCGACTAAAACCCATAGGCCACTTATAACAAAGATCGTTCAGGGTGGTGGACTTTCCGCAGCAGGGAGTTTGTATTGTGCTTATCGTGAACCCGTTCTCATCTGAGTAGCTTTGATCCATAAGGGCCTGCCAATGCCCGATCTCCATTTCAGCACTGCAGTGCGGACAATGGACAGACTCAAAGTTTTCGCCACAGTCCCTGAAGACAATGTGGGTATCGGTTTCGGGCGTGATCTCAGATTTTTCCAGATTCCATGCTTTTTGAATCAGTGCAGCAGCGGTTGCCTGAGACTCCTCGCCTGGAATAAAGTCGGGTTCAGCAGGGATAAAGCAAATATAGTGATCTGACATTTGTGTACCCAAGAACCTTAATGCTCGACATTGGGATGCGTGCATTTTACGCGCCCCGCCACGCTTTTCGGTAGCCTAAACGGCCGCTTGTTACCTGCTACCACCACGACGGTGCCTGTAATGAAGCTTGAAAGCCAGCTTCTCTTACATCATCCAGTAACATATCATCGGCGATCAACGACATCCCTTCGTGTCCTATCGTACAAAAATCCCAGCTAGATTCATTCTGTCGATAAAGAGCCAAACTATCACAATTCTTTTCGATGACATCACGCAGAGAGGATAGTCTCGCCACCATTTCAGTAGTGCAATGCATTGGGATTGAATGCCTAGGCTGAAATCCATCTCCGTAAGTAGTCACCGGTTTCAAATCGGATCGAATCAAGTCTAAGTGGAGAAGCTTCTTCAAATTCGATTCCGGATACAACCAAGCGACTAGATAGAGTTCTGTATTACTGGAGAGGTAAGCCAGTAATTTAAGCTGGTTATCGAAACTGCTGTCTTCAATGTAAATCATGCTATTTGATGCAAGTAACGCCGCAATCAGCGGCTTGTGATGCTGCCTTTGCTTGTTAACACTGAATTATGCTCGAGCTGGATAAACATGATATCGATTACTATCTGTATGCTCGATTACCACGTAATCACCTGCTTTGAGCTCGTGTACCTTAAAGAACTCGCCAACCCATGACCGCTTGCGGAATATCTTTTTATCACCGGCAATGTCAGTGAGAACAGGCTTCTCAATACCACTATGTACTTCGAGAAGGGTCTCTGCTTGAGATTCTACGTTAGAGCCACCGACAGAGCTTTTTGGAAAGAACTCAATAACGGATGACAAGTAAAGGTGGTCGTTATTGATATTTCCTTGTGTAAGCTCAATCTTCACATACTTCATATAGCTTCCTTTTGAGTGTTAACGCTTTGCTCTGCGGCAAAATTGGAGCGCAGCGGAAATTTTGTCCGACAGCAGCGCCTTGTTATAAGCTGGGCGCGTATATGATGTCAGTGAAAGAATTTTGAACTATCCTCCAGTGCCCACCCGGCATCGATCGGACAGAAGGATTATTTTCTAAGTCTTGGTATATTGCGCGCACAGAAACCTCTTTTAACTTTTCGTGACCATCAACTTCAAAATGCAGCTCTGTTATTACATGAGTAACGGCAGCAGCTTGGTCATCCACACCCAATACTTTGAACGAAACCGGCACATGCCTACCAAAATCCTGCCGTGCCATACCAGATTTTTTTCCCTTAGGAGTATCGGTAAAGTATAAAAGGGCATCAGCAATAGGGCCAAATCGCTTATTGCACCAATGATCTAAAAAGACAGCCACGGCATGTTCGGGTGTATTTTCAGGCAGATTGGAAACATCCCCTTCAAATGGAAGATATGGAATATCCTCAGATATTCTTGGCTTCCATTCTTCAATAGATTTTTTCATAAGGTTTGTTTCGGAGATTTGCTTAAATAGCTGTTTCCAGCTCACCTCTTCTTTTGGTTTTGGCTCCTTTTTCCCATCATCAAGTGCTCCGGCCCAGTCTCTCGCCGCAAAGAGAGTAGCCCAGCACTTTGCTGCCACCACTTTGTTATCAAAGGCTAACTCTCGACCATGAAGAATCCCGTTCCTGTATGGAATGGATATGGCATCTTCATTCGTCTTATTTCTGCCTTTAGTGAGAATTGAAGCTAGTGTCTGAAGGCCTGACTCATGAGCTGCAATGCAATCCCAAACTGTCAGATCGACGTTCTCAGCAAAAAAGCCTACATGCTTCGATACATCGTTTACGAGACCATCAAGCAAGCTTAGCAATAGCGGTGTACACGCATGATATCTACCCGCCAAGTAATCATCTCTGGCTAATTCCGTGAGCCTTATTCTTTTTCTAAAATCACGATTTCCATTAAATCGTAGTATGCCCCACTTCAATGTTTCTTCGTCATACGAATCGGCTAGGAATTTTTCCGCTGCACTCTTCCCTTCAGTGTCATGAATATTTATTGCTTTCTGCATTACTTCCATGTTCATTGATTCGTATGCGATCCAGCCTAAGCTCGCAAAACGTTCATTGAACTGATCAGGCACCTTCAATATTTCTGCTTGTTTTTTTATCTTCTTGAATTCATTGAAGGCATCTTCCATTTTAGGGAAGAGCCTGCGAGCAAACGGAAAAGCCTTGTATAGAGCCTCCAAGCTTTCAAATGCCTCGAACTGCTTTAAGAGTTCCGCACTTGTCGGATTATCAATGATCTTCTTTGGCTTACTCACTGTGCTTCCTTGATCTTATAACGCCTGGCTCAAAGGCGGTAATGGAGTGGATCCAAATGTGGTAAAGTGCGCGCAGCGCACCACATTTGGTGGAACGGAATTGCCGTCCTTTGCAGCCATTTTTTATGCATTTTTTGTAGCTTTAATTGCGTTATTAATTTTCATGTTTTTTACCAACATAGATGCACTAAAAAACAATATTAGTAAAGGAGCAGGCATTGCGAATAGAAGGAGGCCTATTTTACTTTCGCCATTGAAATAGTCGTATAGAAAAAACAAAACTGTAGTCGTCATATTTATAGATAAAGCAGTATATATTACCAGGTACAAACCACTCAGTGGATAAAGAAATTGCTTGCTACATTCTTTGCAATTGCATTTCAGGAATCCAGTAAAAGCGCGTTCATTTCTTGTGCTTCCAAGTTTCCCGCATTCAGTGCAAATAACAATTGGATTTACTTTATACATTCTACTTTCTCGATTGTTGATAGTGCATAACAGCTTATTAGTGTGCATGCGCATTAATTCGGAGAGACTCTTTTGAGTATTTCCACGTAACATATTGAACAGCCTGAAAAATCTTCACAACTTAAATATCCCTTCCAGAAAAACGCGCACGCCTGTTAATTCTAATTTCCAGCGCACATAAACTTATAAACCAGCTTTGTAAGTTATTGATTAACTTCGCGTTTAAGTTTCTAGCCTCCGGAAAAACGAGCAAGCACGAATGTAAAGCGTGCCAAACTTCGTTAAAATCCGGAAATATACTGTATGTATATCAGCGCTTCTTTACATTCAAAGTTTTGCCATTACCCACAAAAAACACTGATTGCTGATTCAGACACGCTGCCGCCCGTCCTTATAAACGCAGGTCAGGAATTGCGTGGGTAAAGCTTTCTAATTTCGGGCGGGGAGGGTATCGGTACTGAGTCAGATAAACCGACCTGACGGTCTGAGTTCTGGTGTTGTTATATCACGCGGATACGGCTTCCCTGCTGGTCTGAAGAGTACTGAAGTTTTGGGGTGGGTTCAATAATTGATAAAAATGGTTACAAGTGGAAGAGGGCGACAGTGGAAATCCGCCACCTATTGCTGAGCAGCGGCTTTTCTTTCAGATTATTTGGTGGGCAGTGCCCACCCTACATATCGGAGTTTCAGCCTGAACTTATGGTCTGTTGCTGTCGCGGATAAGATCCGCTCCTACAGTACGGCGTTTGATGTTATATCCGGCGTTGCGTCTGAATGAACGCGGCATTTGTGCGGCGCCAGTCAACCAAGTGATTCTGCGGCCTTCAGAGCAAAACCCTGCCCCGGAGCGATGCGTTTGTATAGATGTTTTGCATAGTCGATCCGGGGCGAATTGTTTTGCGTGCCGCATAATCGCTGCAGTTGGCTGAACAGCGCCGGACAGCCGCAAGAGAGGATCGGAAGGAGATACTTCTCCTTGCATGGGACGCAGGGGCTTGCCCCGCATTGGCTTCAACTAACTACAAAAGCCAGCCCGCGCAGCGGCTGCTCAGTCCACGCAGCGGCTACAACTCAGAACACAACCACCTCCATCACACTACCACGCAGAGCGTGGGAGCGAGAGGTCAACGGGCCGGGCGGCAGCCCAAAAGCCAGCCCGCGCAGCGGCTACTCATCCGCTGCGCCCCATCACCATTTCATGCTTTAATCAGCGCCTGTATTAATGAGGACTTTCCGTGAGTAAAACCGCCCCCGACAAAGGCTTTGAGCTGTGCTGGCACGAGCATCAGGCGATCAGCCTGCGTGCCTCGGTGCTGCTGGCCTATCACCATTGGTCAGAGGCGCAGGTGGTGGCAGCGCAGGCGCTGGGGGCAGTGCATGTTAATGGCGTGGTTGAGTACGGCGATACTGAATTACAGCCAGGCGATAACATCAGCCTGTTGTTGCCCGATCATCAGGAAGAGGCGGTTGATACGGGCTGGAAAATACTCTGGCAAAATCAGGAGTTAACGGCCGTGCATAAACCGGCACCGCTGCCGGTATCGCGGACTACGCGTAATTTATTTAATACCCTGATCAGTCTGTTCCGCCGGGCTACAGTGCATAAAGACGCGCATTTATTGCACCGGCTGGATGCTGAAACCTCGGGCATTATTCTGCTGGCTAACTATGCCCATGCCGATAAAAAGTGGAAGAAAAAACTGGAGCGCTTAATTGAGCGTAAGGTTTACCACGCGCTGGTTTGGGGCACTCCTAAATGGGAAGGGAGGGATTGGCAGCATTATGAGTGCCAGACCTTTCTGGCCGAAAAAACCGACAGTGCTATCCGTTCGCAGATGCATGTGGTGGCAGAAGATGAAACCGATACGGTTAAAAGCCCGAAGCTGGCAACCACCCGGTTCCGTGTATTAAAAACCTTTAATGGCTACAGCCTGATTGAATGTGAGCTGCTGAGCGGGCGTAAGCATCAGATCCGTGCCCAGCTGGCACATCTGGGTTATCCGATTATCGGCGATAAAATCTACAGCCATAATGGCCGCTTTTATTTAAAGCGCCTGCAACAGGATTTAAGCGCAGACGATTATGCCCAGCTGGGGGCAGAGCATCATTTACTGCATGCCTTTGAATTACAGTTGAATACCGCGACGGGCGATCACCGCGATGAGGTGGTGATTTATGATAAAGACTATCCCAAAGCCTGGCTGCCTTATCTGCAAGGCGCTTCTTTCTGACAGTCTTCTGCTTTTAAAGCCGCTCTTCTATTTAAAACCGCACTTCTGGTTAAAACCGAACTTCTCGTTAAAAACGCTCTGGTCTTAAGCGGATCAGAGCTGATCAATATCTTTAATTATAAAATCGCGCTGTAAAAACGCCCCGGCATCAATATACAGACGGTTGCCGATACGCAGCTCGTGCTCGGTTACGTTGTGGCCGTAAATAATCCAGTCGATTCCGGCAATATCGCCAGCCGTTTGCTGTTTAAACGGCTCGCGTGCCCAGATGGCGCGCTCGGCCAAGTGATTATCCAGCTGGTCAAAATCCTGCCAGTCAGCGAGGGGGAAGTCGGCGTGAATAACCGCCACGCTTTCGTCGTGGCGGTTGATTAATTCAATCGCCAGCGGCAGTTGTTCTATACGGCGGAACCAGTCATCCCACAGACTTGTATCGTGCTGCAGAATCCAGTCACCACCGTGCTGTAAAATCAGCTCGCGTGAGGGGGCATTATCTTCGCGGAAGGCTTCGTACAGCAGTTGCTCATGGTTACCGATAACCGCAAAAAACCAGGGCTCATCGAGCAGTGCCAGTGCTTCGGGTGATTGCGGCCCACGGTCGACCAGATCGCCGGTGCAGATCAGGCGGTCGCGATTTTTATCAAAACCCATACGGTGTAACTGGGCGTGCAGCGCAGGCACACAACCGTGCAGGTCGCCGACAACAAAGTCGCGGCCTTTGGGGTTTTTACCTAAACGCAGCAGGCGTGGCTGAATCAGCATGACAGAAAGCGGAACCGATAATAAAAGGAATAGCAGGAGCCGACAGGCCATTCCTGCTGTCCGGGTCGTAAAGACCGGGTGCGCAGCATACAATGCCAGCTTCAGAATGCAAAAGACGATGGCCTCAATCCCGCTATGATCATTCCTGTCATTCTTGCCGGTGGCACAGGTACACGGCTGTGGCCGCTGTCTACCCGTGATTGCCCCAAGCAGTTTCTGCCGCTGCTCGATCCTGAACGGTCGCTGCTGCAGCAAACCCTGCTGCGCGCGCAGGATCTGTTGCAGCGGCTCGGCCAGCCAGCGGTTGAGCCTGTTATTGTCTGCCATGAGGCGCAGCGTTTTCTCGCCGCCGAACAATGCCGGGCGCTGAATATCCGTGCGCAGATTGTGCTGGAAGATGAAGGGCGCAATACCGCCCAGGCTCTGGCGCTGGCGGCGCAGCATCTGGCGCACAATTCACAGCACCTGGCGCATAATTCGCAGAAGCTCAGGGAACATCGTGAACAGACGCTGATGCTGGCGATGCCCGCCGATCAGACGCTGAGCGATAACGCGGTACTGGCTCAGGCGATTGCGTCATTGCAGGCACAGGTCAGTCAGGGCGCAGCCGGTATTTTTGGTATTGAGCCTGACTATGCCGCGACGGGGTTTGGCTATTTACGTAAAGAAGCGAGCGGGCAGGTTGTGGAATTCCGCGAAAAACCCGATGCAGACACCGCGGCACAATGGCTGGCGGCGAATACCCGGCAACAGGCTGGCTGGTTATGGAACAGCGGTATTTTTTTCTGGCAGGTTCAGGCTTTTTTACAGCGCCTGAGCGAATATCAGCCAATGCTGTTTGCTGCAACGCAGGAAGCGATGGCACAGGCGCAGCAGGATCTCGATTTTATCCGTCCGGCCACCGGGCCTTTGCAACAGTGCCCGCATTTACCCGTGGATATTGCCCTGCTTGAACCGCTTAGCGCGATTGCGCAGGCGGTGGTTGCGGCACCACTGGTTAACAGCGGCTGGAATGATATTGGTAACTGGCAGGTTCTTAGCGAACTGGACGAGGCCGATGCGCAGGGAAATATTGAACACAACAGCGCAGCTACTCACGGACGTTTTCAACACAGCCGCAATAATTATCTGCACAGCAGCAGCGGACGCGATATTGCATTGTTAGGCGTGCAGGATTTATTAGTGGTGGATACCGCCGATGCCCTGCTGATTGCGCATAAAGATCAGGCACAACAGGTGGGCACACTGGCACCTGCCGCCAACGCGGGTAAAACAGAACCACGGCTGGTGTATCGTCCCTGGGGCAGTTATGAAGTACTGCATCCGGGCGACGGTTATAAAATCAAGCGCCTGCGGGTAAAAACCGGTGGGCGTTTATCGTTGCAGCGTCACCGCTTCCGCGCCGAGCACTGGGTTGTGGTGCGCGGTGAAGCAACGGTTATTCGTCAGCGTGATGGAGTGCAGAGCCGCGAAGTTCTGCACGCTAACGAATCGACATTTATTGCGCTGGGCGATATTCACTCGCTGGAAAATAACGGCGATATTCTGCTGGAAATGATTGAAGTGCAGTCCGGAGATTATCTTGCAGAAGATGATATCGAACGGCTGCAGGACGTTTATGGCAGAAAATAAACGTGGCCGTGGATAAAAAACAGTAGCAGACAGGTATCAGCAACAGATGGCGCTCATATGACACAGGTTTTACTGGTAGAAGATGATCCGCAATTAAGCCGCGATGTGGCTTTTTATTTAACCCAAGCCGGTTATCAGGTTGAAGCCATTGACCGTGGTGACTGGGCGATGAGCCATCCGGATGTGCATAACGGACGCTTTGATCTGGCCGTGCTGGATCTCGGCCTGCCGGGTGCGCCGGGGTTGCAGGTTTTACAGCACTGGCGTGCACAGGGCATTCTGATGCCGGTATTAATTCTGACCGCACGCAACAGCTGGCAGGAGCGGGTCGATGGCCTGAATGCCGGTGCCGATGATTATCTGGGTAAACCTTTCCGTAAAGAAGAACTGCTGGCGCGGCTGGAAGCGATGCGCCGTCGTTTACAGCAGGACGGCCAGTTACGCTTAACCGTTGATGGGCTGACGCTGGATGAAGAGCGGCACACCGTATTGCTGCAAGGTAGCGAAAACGAACAGGAGCTGACGGCGACAGAGCTGAGCATGTTGCGTTTATTAATGCAGAAAGCCGGTAAGCCGGTTTCTAAGCAGCAATTACTCGACAGCCATTACGGCTGGCAGGAAGAAAAGGCTGATAACCTGGTGGAAGTCTATATCCGCCGCTTGCGGCGCAAAATCGGCGAGCAGCGTATCCGCACCCTGCGTGGTCAGGGTTATGTATTACAGCAGGGGGATAACTGATGTGGTCTCTGTCGGCGCGTCTGTTGCGCTATATGGTCAGCGGTCAGATGCTGGTGCTGTTGTTTATGTTGCTGGCCGCCGGTATTGCACTGAATATTGCCGCGCAGGATTACTTTAAAAGCCGCCTCGAACATGATCGTGATTTATTGTTGAATGAACTGAGCTGGACCGGCCCGGTACCCGAAATTGAGCATGAGCATTTAACTCCGGTCTTTAATCAGCCCTTTTCCGGTCATTATTTTCAGATCAACAGTGACGATGATTTACTGCTGTCGGTTTCGCTGCAGGGCATCAGGCTGCGCGATGAACATATTCACGATGTGAAAGAAGGCGAGCCGCAATGGCACTGGCAGCCGTTTGAGCAGGGCCAGTATTTATATGTTCTGAGTCAGACCCTGAAACAGGGTGATCGCCACCTGCATGTACAGGTGGGCGAGGATTTTCAGCCCATTATTAATGCTTTTCTGCATGCATTTTTCTGGCTGGCCAGTGTGTTCTCGTTATTGTTGATTGGCTTTTTCTTTCTGCAGCGACGTTTGCTGACCCGCACCTTAAAGCCATTTTCTCAGATCAGCGATCAGCTGAAACAACTGGCACAGCAGGATATTGATGAACTGCCAGCACCGGTAATGCAGGAGCTGACCGGATTGGTGAATGAGATTAATGCACTTGGCGAACGCACCCGTGACCGTCTTAATCGTGCCCGCCTGGCGTCGGGGAATTTATCCCATTCATTAAAAACGCCGCTGGCCATTCTCGCTAACCGCTTAAGTAATATGCAGGAACAGGGTGGTGCCCACCACAATCCGGATGAACTGGCTGAAGCACAGGAGCTGGTTGAACGGATGAGCCAGCAGATTGATAACGAAATGAAGCGTGCGCGTATTGCCGGGCTGATGAGCCGGGCACCGAAAATTGAGCTGAATGAAATGTTTGATCAGTTATTAATAACGCTGAATAAGCTTTACCCGCATATCCGCTTGCAGCACTCGATACCGGACGGCATGAGCTACCCCGGTGACCGTGAAGATATTATCGAACTGTTTGGTAACTTGCTGGATAACGCCTGTAAATGGGCGGCGACAGAAGTGTTGGTTGAAATAAAACGCTTACCGCAGCGGCTGGAAGTATCGATCTGTGACGATGGCCCCGGCATTCATGAAGACGAAATTTCTGTGCTGTTAAATCCGGGTGAGCGTCTGGATGAATCGGTAAAAGGCTATGGCCTTGGTCTGGCCATTGTCAGTGATATTGTTGCGCAATATCACGGCACGCTTCATCTGGAAAACCGTTCCCTGAAGGGCCAGCCCCTGACGAACGGTGACGATCATCAGGGGCAGGGATTGCAGGTTATCGTCAGTCTGCCGTACTGACGCCCGGGTTCAATGCGCCGCTGGCCAGCAGCGGTTGCAGCCAGTAATGAATATCATACAGCGGAAAGGTTTCGCGCAGCTGCAGCAGCAGCTGGTCGGCTCTTTCCGCATCCAGATGCAGGCTCATCACCGTACGTTTTTGTTTGCCCTGAATCTGCTCACTCAGACTTAAATGATCGCTGCGGTTGCTGTGGCCAAAGGCCTGCCACGAGGTAAATCCGGGCAGACTTTGTTCCAGTAACCAATCTGAAATGGCTTCAGCCTGTTGTGGCCGGGTTGAGATGGTCAGCAATACTTCAGTCATATTATTTATGCTCCAGAATAAAGCGACGATACAGCACCGGCAGTACATAGAGTGTCAGCAGGGTGGAGGTAAACAGACCACCGATCACCACAATGGCCAGCGGTTTCTGAATTTCGCTGCCGGGGCCGGTGGCGAATAATAGCGGCACTAAGCCGACAGCGCCGGTGGTGGCGGTCATTAATACCGGACGTAACCGTCGTACGGCACCATCGCGCACGACCTGTAATCCACGCTGGCCGAGGGTAACTAAATGACGGAACTGATCAACCAGTACCACGCCGTTCATAACCGCAACGCCAAGCAAAGCAATAAAGCCAACCGATGCCGGAACCGATAAATATTCACCACTTAACCACAGGGCAATAATGCCGCCGATTAATGCGAAAGGAATATTGGCGAGAATCAGCAGTGCTTCGTTCAGGCGGCCAAAGGTGGTGAATAACACCAGTAATACCAGCGCAATGGCGACCGGCACCATTAACCCAAGGCGGGCATTGGCGCGTTGCTGGTTTTCAAACTCGCCACCCCAGGACAGGACATAGCCTGCTGGCAGGGTAATTTTTTCTGCAACCCGCTGTTGTGCGCTGGCTACAAAATCACTCAGGGCGACGCCGCTGACGTTGACGTTTACCAAGGCAAAGCGCTGCCCCTGTTCGCGTTTAATTAATACCGGCCCCTGAACTTCACGCGCGGTAACCAGCGCCGACAACGGCACGGCCTGGCCATCGGCGGTGGTCAGGGTCAGCTCATTCAGTAATTGCTCAACCTGCAGCCGGGTTGGCTGACGCAGTACCAGTGGTACCTGACGGTCGCTGAACACCACTTCGCCGCTGTTAATACCTTCCAGATAGCTGCGCAGGGTTTGCTGTACGTCTTCAACGTTTAAACCAAAATGCGCAATACGCGGATAATTATTTTCCAGCTGCAGGTAATGCATACCATCGGCCTGTGAAACCATCACCTCGCTGACGCCACTCAGGGTTTTCATTTCACCGCCGATCTGATCGGCCAGGTGTTGCAACTCAGCCAGATCGCTGCCGAAGATTTTAATCGCAACGTCACCGCGTGAGCCGGAAATCATTTCTGATACACGCATATCAATCGGCTGAGTAAAACCGTAATCGACGCCGGGGAATTGCTCCATCACCGCCCGGATCTGATCTTTAATGGCGTCTTTATTTTCAGCCTGCCACTGATCGCGTGGTTTCAGCTGTAAAAACATATCCGTTTCGTTCAGGCCCATCGGGTCCATCCCCAGATCATCGGAACCGGTACGGGCAATAATACGCTCGATATCGCTGACCGCTGCCAGCATGGCGCTTTGCACTTTCAGATCAATCGCTGCTGAGGCTTGCAGGTTAATGGTCGGTGTTTTTTCCAGCTGTACAATCAGGTCGCCTTCGTCCATTTCCGGCATAAAAGCTTTACCGGTTTGCAGGTACGCCAGCACGGCGAATACCACGGCCACCGCCAGACCCAGCATGATGGGTTTGGGATTGCGTAAGGCGGCCGTCAGGCTTGATTCATAGCTGCGTTGTAAGTGCTCAATCCAGCGTGGTGTGGTTACTTTCTTTTCGTCGATGGCGAGTGTGCATAGCACCGGGATCAGTGTCAGCGATACCAGCAGACTGCTGGCCATGGCAAACATAATGGTCATGGCAACCGGCGCGAACAATTTTCCTTCCAGCCCTTGCAGGGTAACCAGTGGCGAGAAGACCAGCAGAATAATCAGGGTGCCGGAAATAATCGGCACCATCACTTCTTTAATCGCGCGGAAAATAACGTGCATACGCGGTAATGAACGTGAGGCTTGCTGTAATTGCGTTACGGTATTTTCCACGACCACCACCGCACCATCGACCAGCATACCAATAGCAATGGCCAGACCACCCAGGCTCATCAGGTTGGCGCTCATGCCGAAGTAATCCATGATAATAAAGGTCATCAGGGCCGACATCGGTAAGTTAACCGCCACCACCATCGCCACCCGCACATTACCAATAAATAACCCGAGCAGAATAATCACCAGAGCAACGGCAATCCATAGGGCTTCTGAGACGGTATTCACCGCGCGTTCAATTAAATTACTGCGGTCGTAAAATACATTAATGCTGAGTTCTGGCGGCAGACTGGGGCGCAGTGTGTCGAGGGCTTCACGCACGCCGCTAATGACTTTCTGGGCGTCAGAATTTTTTAACGCAACCACTAAGGCCTGAACCGTTTCCCCTTGTCCGTCTTCGGTCACGGCGCCGTAACGGGTCATGGATGACAGCGAAACCGTGGCAACATCACCGAGGCGAATGGCGCTGCCGTTATGCCAGCGGATAATACGGTTTTCCAGATCCTGCAGACTTTGAATACGGCCACCGCTGGAAACAATAATGGATTCTTCGCCACTGTCGATACGTCCGGCGCCATCGTTACGGTTATTGCTTTGCAGGAAATCCTGCAACTCCTGCAGTGTCAGTCCGGCCCGTGCCAGGGCGACGGTATCGGGTGCGACCTGATAAGATTCGACACGGCCACCCAGCGCATTAATATCGGCCACGCCCGGCACCGTGCGCAGCAATGGACGGATTTGCCAATCAAGAATGCGGCGCTTTTCTTCCAGTGATAACGGGCCGTCCAGGGTGAACATAAATAATTCACCTAATGGCGTACTCATAGCGGCAATACCACCACTGATGCCTTGCGGTAAATCCGGCCAGACCGCCGACAGGCGCTCGGCCACTTGCTGTCTTGCCCAGTAAATATCTGTGCCACCGGTAAAGTCGACGGTAATGTCGGTAATGCCGTATTTCACCACCGAACGCAGAATGCTTTGGTTGGGAATACCCAGCAGTTCGACTTCAATTTTACGGGTAACGCGGGTTTCCAGTTCTTCCGGGGCCAGGCCCGGTGCTTTAATAATGATTTTAACCTGTGTCGGAGATATCTCCGGGTAGGCATCAATGCGCAGATTCTGAAAGGTATTCAGGCCGGCGGCAAAAACAGCCAGGCTGATAACAATAATCAGAATGCGCTGTTTTAATACGCCCTGTAATAATGCGGATAACATTTATTCGCTCTCCATACTTTGCCAGAGCGCTTTCAGCGCCGCGCTGCCACTGATGGCAATTTCACGGTTTTCCAGACGCTTGTCCTGTAGTAATAAACCCCGATTACCGGCAATAAACTGTTGCAGCTCGGTTGCCTGCACTCCGTCGGGCGTGCGGATAAATACCCAGGATTTATCGTTATGGCGCACCCTTGCTGCCGCCTCTGTTGGCCAGCCGCTGGCCATGCTTGGAATATCAACGCGTACCATGCTGCCGGGTTGCAACCCCTCGGCCTGTAACCAGACCTCCGCCTGTGCCGCATTGTTTTGCAGCGCGCCGATGCTGCGGATAATGGCTTTTTGGGCGGTGCCGGTAATGCTCAGGCTCTGACCCATGCTCAGGTTATGCAGCATGTGTTGTGGCACCAGCAGGCGTAAACGCAGCGCATGTTCCGGCCAGAATACCGCCAGCGCTTCTCCGGCCATAAAGTGTTCGCCGGGCTGGCGTTTAATGTCGACCAGCCAGCCATTTTGCGGCGCTGGCAGAGCGTAGTCGGCCTCGCTGGCGGTTTGCCATTGGCCAGGCAGATGTTTGAGGATTTGTGCGTTCAGTTTTTTCTGATCGTTCAGCTGCTGGCACAGCAGTTGTTGTTCCTGCAAATCGAGGCGCGAGGTTAAGCCGCTTTTATTGCGTTCACGCATGTCGTTAAAACGCTGATTACACAGGCTGGCCTGCTGCTGTAAACGTTGGTTAGCCTGAAAGAAATCCAGTACATCGTGGCTGTGCAGTAACGCCAGAGGTTCTTTTTCAGCAATAAAGTTACCTGCGGTGGCTTGCCATTCTTCCAGTCGTCCTTCGAATGGCAGGCTGATATTTTCAGTCTGCCCCGCCGCGACGGTAGCGATTGCCGGCAGTGATGCCAGTACCACCTGATCCTGGCTGGTCAGTTTCTGAAAACGTACACCCAGGTTGTCTAACTGCTGACTGCTGATGGTTAACTGTGCGGTGGCGGCTGGCGTTTCAGCAACGCTGCTCTGGCTTAGGGCAAATAACAGACTGGCGGCCAGTAACGGATTTATAGAAAGACAGCAGAATTTCATAACAGGGGCTCCTGTAACTGAGCGGATAAATGGATAAGAGTTGGGCTGAAGAGCGTCATAACGGATATCCCTGTAGCTGATTCCATTGGCTGATTGTGCGCAGGTATTCAATGCGCGCTTCATCGGCCTGTTGTTGCAGGCGCCAGATGCTGGCCTGTATCTGCAGCCACTGAAAACCCGACAGACTGCCACGCTGGTAAGCCTGATATTGGCTCTGATACTGCGCACTGGCCTGCTGGCTCATGTCGTTTAATTCGTTCATTCGTTGTTGCAGCAGCGGCAGGCTGCTGGCAATGGAATGGCGTTCGGCTTGCAGTTGCTGACGATTGCGCAACCATTCGGCATAACGGCTGCCAAGCTGACGCACGGCATCGCGGCGTTCGCTGTAATTGGCACTACCAAAATCAAAACTTATTCCGACTAGCAGGGCATCGTTAGCCGGTTGCGCATTGATCGCCTGCTGGTGTTTTACCCCCAGACTCAAACGCGGGTTTAAGGTATTTTTCTGCTGGCTGCGTAATTGCGCATCGGACAATTGTTTTTGTATGTGCAATAACTGCAGTAACGGATGGGCATCCAGCGGTTTCTCCGGCAAGGCACTGAATGTCCAGTCGCCGGGTAAATCATTCAGCGCTGTCCATTGTTGCCATTGCTGGCGCAGAGTCTGTTGCTGGCGCTGATCCAGCAGTTGCTGATTTTTAAGCTGCTGATATTGCTCCAGCAGGGTGAGGCGATCCGCCGCCGGGCGTTCGCCCTGACGGATTAATAAATCCAGCCACTGCAATTGTTGCTCCATTGCCGCCAGACGGTCCTGGGTGCGTTGCTGGCTCAGTGTCATGCTTTGCCAGTCCCACCACCAGGTTTGTAGTTTTCCTGCCAGCTGCCAGCGCAATACCTGTTGGTAGGCCAGGGTTTCGCTGCTGGCGGCCTGTTGGTAATCACGACGGCTTTGCATTAAGCCCGGACGTGCGAGGGGAAGTTCCAGCCGGGTTTGCCATTCTTCGGCACTACCACTGGCGCTGTCACCCTGTTGATAGTCCAGGGCGACCGACGGCGCGGTGGCCAGCCAGCTGGGCAGGCGATGATTATTGATGTCGTCTTCCGCCGCCAGATAGTGTTGTTCCGGCAGTTGCTGCCAGGCGGCTTCCAGGCTTTGCTGGAAATCGGCGGCCTGAGTGCTGATGGCCGTTAACAGTAAACATAAGCCCGCCAGAAGCGGCTGCGACTGAATTATCTTGTTGCCCATTGAGCATTCTCCGAAAAATACTGATGGCAACATAACGGCATAAGCTGAAACGAAACTGAAAAGCGCCGGCTTTCGTGTAAAGCAGCGTCAGAGATGTTAATGATTCTGTTTAATTATCTGCGCGGGATAAGAATCATTCTTTCTCGTTCCTACGCTCTGCGTGGGAATGCAACTGTGCCAGCAAGGGCTACCACGCAGAGCGTGGGAGCCAGGTGATGATTCTTTTTAATTATCCGCGCGGGATAAGAATCATTCTGATCAGAATATCCGGGCAGGTTTTGAGTCGCGGGTTCAGAGTGGTAGGTGCGGAAGCAGAATATAAAGTAATTTCTCGTTCCTACGCTCTGCGTGGGAATGCAACTGTGCCAGCAAGGGCTACCACGCAGAGCGTGGGAGCCAGGTGAAAGCAGAATATAAAGCAATGCATCCCGGTAAACCGGGATGCAGGATCAGAGGTTATTAATGTTCGCGCAGTTTCCATTGCGAGAAAAACGGATACAACAGCGGCAATACAAACAGCGTGAGGAAGGTAGCGGTAACCAGTCCGCCAACAATGACGCTGGCCAGGGGTTTCTGAATTTCCGCGCCTAAGCCATCCGACATTAACATCGGAATTAATCCCAGTGCTGAAGTAAGAGCCGTCATTAATACCGGGCGCAGGCGCGATAAGGCACCGTTAAATACCGCATCATTTACACTATGTCCGCCAGCCAGGCGCTGGTTAATACTCTCAACCATCACCACACCATTTAAAACCGCCACGCCAAACAGGGTAATAAATCCCACCGAGCCGGGCACCGATAAATACTGGCCGGATAACCACAACGAAAAGATACCGCCAATAACCGCCAGCGGCACATTCAGCAGAATCAGCAGTGCCTGGCCGACCGAGCCAAAAGCGAAATACAGCAACAGGGCAATTAATCCTAATGACAGCGGTACAATCATCATTAAGCGTTGCTGCGCGCGCTGCTGATTTTCAAACTGGCCGCCAATATTGACGGCATAGCCCGGCGGTAATTGCATCTGAGTGTCGATGGCGTTGCGGATATCGGCCACCACGCTGCCCATATCGCGGCCTTCGACATTGGCCTGAATGACCAGTCGCCGTTGTACATCGTCACGCCGTACCTGTGGTGGGCCAGAGGAAAATTCCACCGTCGCGACATCGCCCAGACGGACAATGGCACCGGAGGGCGAGCGCAGGCGTAAATCGGCAATGGCGGCGGCACTGCTGCGAAATTCCTGCTGCAGACGCACATAAATATCGTAGCGTTCGTTGCCGTTAATAATTTGTCCGGCACGGCTGCCGCCTAAACCATCACGCACCACGGTCAGTACGTTATCCACCGATAAACCATAACGCGATAAGGCATCCCGTTTGGGGGTAATCACCAGCTGTGATTCGCCGGCAATCTGTTCCATCGCTACATCGCGGGTACCGGCAATGGTTTTTACCAGCGCTTCAATCTGCTGGCCCTGTTGTGCCAGAACATCGAGATCGGGGCCGAATAATTTAATCGCCAGCTGCGCCCGTACACCAGACAGTAATTCATCGACGCGGGTGCCGATGGGTTGAGAAAAGTTAAACAGCAGGCCGGGAAAGACTTCGAGTTTTTCTTCCATTAAATGCTGCAGGGCCAAGCGATTGTCGGCCGACTGCCATTCGCTGACAGGCTTCAGGCCGATATAAATCTCGATATTACTTACCGGCTCCGGATCGCCGCCCAGTTCCGGCCGGCCAACGCGGCTCATGGCGTAGGTGACTTCCGGAAACTGTAATAATAACGCTTCCAGTTTTGGCGCTACGCTCAGCGCGGTTTCTAAACTGGCGGAAGGCGCCAGCGTTACGCGCAGATTAATGGTGCCTTCTTCCAGCTCAGGTACAAATTCGGTACCAAGGCGCGGGGCAATAATCGCGGCTGCTAATAACAGCATGCCGGCAAGCCACATCACCCGCCGTGGAAATCGCAGCGCCTGGGTGAGCAGGTAGCGGTACAGTGTTTCCAATGGCTGCAATAAGGGGCTGGGTTTGGCGCTTACCGGAGCACGGAACATAAAGGTAGCCAGCACCGGGACGACGATTAATGCCACCAGTACAGCAACCAGCATGGCGAGCATGATGGAGATGGCCATTGGCTGGAATAATTTGGCTTCAACACCTTCAAAACCAAACAGCGGCAAAAACACTAACAGGATAATACCGGTAGCAAAAAATACCGGGCGCGCGACTTCGGCCGCCGCTTCCTGAATGCGCAGACTGATACTGTCTTTGCCAGCATTGGGATTAGCCTGCAAATGGCGGAATATGTTGTCGACCATCACCACCGAACCATCGACCAGCATGCCAATGGCGACGGCAATACCACCGAGCGACATCAGGTTGGCGGATAAGCCGTACCACGACATCAGCATTAAGGCGATGGCAATCGACAGAGGAATGGATATTAATACCAGCAGCGTGGCGCGCAGATTCATCATAAACAGCGCCAGCACAATCAGAATAAAAACAAAGGCCAGCGCCAGTGCATTGACTACCGTACTGACGGCCTGTTCGATTAATCCGGCCTGATCGTAAATGACCTCAAAGGTGACGCCTGCAGGCAGCGCCTGATGAATTAATGTCAGCCGTTGCTGAATGCCGTCGATGGTGGCTTTGGTATTGGCACCCATACGTTTGAGTACGATACCGGAGACGACTTCGCCGAGCTGTTCGGCGGTGGTTTCTGTTGCCTTGCCGGTTGTATTGTTGCGGCTGAAGGTTACCGCACCCTGGCGGATTTCGCTGCCAAAACCCACCTCGGCGACATCGGCAACGGTAACGGCCACACCATCAATGACCCGCAACGGAATCTGCGCTAATTGTTTTAAACCCTGTTCGCCGCTGTCGAGCCAGCCGGTGCCACGGATAACCAGTTGTTCCTGCCCACGGTTTAAATACCAGCCGCCGACATTGCGGTTATTGGCTTCTAATGCATCGATCACATCCTGTTGCGACAACTGAAAAGCCAGTAAGCGGTCGGGGTTTATATTGACCTGAAACTGGCGTACGTCGCCGCCGAATGACAGCACATCGGTGACGCCATCGACCGGCATTAACAGCAGTTTTACCAACCAATCATTCAGGCTGCGCAATTGCATCAGGTCATAACCGGAGCCGGGTTCTGCCAGTAATACATACTGAAATATTTGCCCCAGCCCGGAGGTATTGGGCCCCATTTCCGGAATACCGGCTCCCTGTGGAATAAATTCACGCGCGGCCTGCAAGCGCTCGAATACCAGCTGGCGGGCAAAGTAAATATCGGTACCTTCGTTAAATACCACGGTAATGCCGGATAAACCGGTTTTGGATATAGAACGTACTTCGGCCACATCGGGCAGGGCGTACATCACCGCTTCAATCGGATAGGTGATCAGTTTTTCTACTTCTTCGGCGGCCAGTCCCGGCGCTTCGGTATTAATCGCCACCTGTACGTTGGTTACGTCGGGAAAGGCATCGAGGTTCAGCTTCGGCAAAGCGAAAGCGGCAGCAATACATAAACTGGTGATGGCAATCAGCACCAGCAGGCGGTTAGCGACCGCCCAACGGGTTAATAACGTAAACATAGTTTAATACCCAACCCTTAATGATTATGCGGATCAAAGCCGCCTTTCGCCTGCTCGGAAGCAATAAAGAAAGCACCGGCGACGACGATGGGGTACGCAGAAAGTGCAGACGGATCGTCGCTGCTGATTTCTACCTGGGGTTCTTTTGCTGTGTTGATGGTGCGTCCACGTTCTACTTCCAGTGCGCGGAATTCGCCGGGTGCGCTTTCAATAAAAACCTGCCAGTCGCCATCGCTGCCTCGCATTAATGCGGTTTCCGGCACCAGCCTGATGGCCTCGGTGGACTGGGTATAAAATGTGGCATTGGCAAATAAACCAGGGTGCAGACGATGATCCGGGTTATTCACCGTTAAGCGCACAATACGGGTGCGGGTTAATGGATCAATGGTATGGGATTCGTGGCTTATCTGCGCGCTGATCTTCAGTCCGGCGACATTAAGAATAACGCGGGTATCGCGGGTTAAATGCAGCTCAGATTCTGCCGGTAAACGTGCTTCAGCCCAGAGCGTGGTTTCGTCAGTGATCTGCATTAATGCGCTGCCCGCCATCACCCGCTGGCCCTGCTGAAAATCATCGCTTAATACCAGTCCGGCAGTTTTAGCGGTTAACTGATATTCACCAAAGCTGGCCGGGGTTAATTCTGCATCGGCATTCAGGCCATAAGCCGTGAGGCGTGCGCGCGCAGCGGCGAGGGTATTCTCGGCCTGATTATAACGGGCGGCGCCAGCGGCATTTTTACCGAGATTTTTTACCCGCTGCCATTCGGAACGGGCGCTGCGTAATTCCGCCTGGGCACTGGCAACCCCTTCACTGAATAATGTCAGCAATGCTTGCCCCGGTTGTACGTGATCGCCCAGTGCAACATGGCGGGTGATTACCACCGAATCGACCCGTGGGGAGACAACAAAACTGCGGTAACCGTTGGCGCGGATTTCGGCCGGGGCGCGCAGCGGAATATCGGTTTTTTCTGCCGGGATTATCTGGCTGATAATTCCGGCTTGTTGTATTTGATCGGCGCTTAAATGCACGCTGTTGTCGTTATGTTCATCCTGATCGTGCTGATCGCTTTGCTCAGTGCTGTGGTCATCGCTGTGGTCATGTTCGTCGTGTTTATGCTCTTTTGGCGATTCACTGACGGCTTCGTTATGGCCGGATACCGGTTCGTGATTGTGACTGTCAGCGGCATAGCCCAGCAGTGGAAGTATGAGAATAAAAGCCATGAGCAGGCGTTGGGCTGTGCCCGCACGATTAACGGCAGGCATTTTTTTTACGGACGCTGATTTTTTTACTGAAAATAGTGACGACATAATTTTCTCACTCTGAAATCGGGCTGTTGGTATTTGCAGCAGCGCTTAAAAAACGGCGGATATTTTGGCTGTCACTCAGCCATTGGATCTGTGCCTGACGATAATCCGTGGTCAGTTCGATACCGGCCTGCAGGCTGGCGGCCCACTGTGCGGATGCCTGAATATAAGCGCTGGTGCTGAGGTCGCCGTTGCGCCATTGCTGTTGCAGTAATTGCGCGCTGCGCTGGCCGCCATCGGGCATCAGTGTTTGCCATTGTTTAACCTGACGGCGGTAAGCCTGAACCCGGCTATGGCTGGCGCGCAGCTGCTGTTGCTGTTGTTGCAGGCTGACGTAAAACTCCGCTTCGGCCTGCAGGGCTTCGCCATTGGCTGCAGCCGCAGCCTGACGGTAAGAGCTGCGTATATTGAGCGGCAAAGACAGGGCCAGTCCTAATACATCCTCCTCGCCATTACGCCCGGCACTGACGCCAAGGGTTGGTTCGGCGCGCAGGCTGTCGCGGCTCAGCTGCGCGCGCTGCTGCTCGGCCAGCCAGAACAGTCGGGCGCTTTCACTTTGCGGATGTGACAGTGCCAGTTGCTTAAGCTGCGTGTCGCTCAGCGGCTGCTGCGATAATTGTTGTGCGCTGTTATCCAGTTGCTGAATGAGTGCATTGAGGTATTGCGGCTGTTGTTGCCAGTCCGGCAGCAGGGCAGATAACTGCACAGCGGCGGCACTTAATTCCGCCTGACTGGCGGCAATATCGGCCAGCAGCGAGCTTTGTGCCAGCAGTGCCAGTTCGGCATCCAGCGCACTTAAATCACCAATACTGCGGCGTTGCTCAATCAGTTGCGTCAGCGTCTGCTGTTGCTGCTGTAAACGCTGCATTAATTGATCACGCTGTTGCGCACTCTGGTAACGCACAATGGCGGCTAAGGCATCAGCGGTGGTTTGCTGCAGGCTTTGCTGATATTGCTGCCCGGCCTGCTGTTGCAGTCGTTGCTGCTGCTGGCTGCGCGCTTCTCGCTGGTTCCACCAGTCGATTTTCTGGCTGATTTCCAGCGCATAATTATTGCTACTGCCTTCCTGCTCCAGCCGGGTTTGCAGCTCGGGGTTGTACAGTGGCTGAGCGGCTGCCTGAGTCCATAATGCGCGACTGTTTTGTTGTGCCGCCGCCGCTTTTACCTGCGGCGTTTGCGCTATGCGACTTTGCAGCCAGAGGCGTGCAGCCTCATGGAAATGGCTGTTCGTGTTGTTACTGCTGTTGATGTCTGACGCATACGCAGGTATGGCCAGGGCGCTGGCGATAGCAAACGCCATTACAGGGATTACATTCATGCGTTATTCCTGAATAAAAAATACGATGAGCCAAGGGCACCGCCGCCATTAGCTGACGTGTGTTACCGGGGCTGATAAACGCGGTTATTCAGGAATAAATCGGAGGGCGCAGGTGCGGGCTGAGCGCACGCACAATCAGAGTGCGGTTGTAGAGGTTGTTCATGCTGCGGCTTTTTGTTGCAGCGGCTAATGCGTCGTTAACCGGTAAGGATAACGGTGCGTGAGCATGGCAATGACAGCAGTGGCTGCAGTCGTGCTGGGCCAGATTATCGTTATTCTGGTCGTTGTTTTGTACGGTATTGTTTGGCGCGGTATTGTTTTGGCTGGTATCAGCCTGAATATCATCCGCCAGTATCTGCATCATATCGCTATGGTGAGCGGGCTGGTGTTCGTTCAGATGATCTGCGGCTGAACGCTCGAAGGTTTCATGCACATCCGCCAACGCCGCAACCGACTGAAACAAGGTCAGCAGTAATAAGGCGATATTTAACAGGCGGTTATTACGCATAAATAAACAGCAGATTTATCAGTAGATACTGCGCATAGTAGAGCGGTGTTTAACCGGCGTCTACAGCGTGGGCGTCAGGAAATGTCACCGCTCTTCAGTTTTGCCGTTTACGGCCGATATAACGATTACCTTTACAGAAAGCATGGTTGTGGTTTGTTACCTGCTACCTGTTCGTAGTGGCCTGTTAACAGTCCCTGATGCTTAGGTGTGTGTCTATGTCAGATATCAGTGTATCCGCCAGTGGAGCGGTGAATGGCGCGGTGAATAAGCCACCGGGTAGTGAGCCTAATCCGCCCAAAGCTGCAGCGAAGACGGTTGTTGCCAGTACGGATGCGCAAGGCGAAGCCGTGCACTTTTCCGCAGCAGCCCTGAACCAGTTACGTGCCGAGCAAAGCGATACATCGGCCAGTGAAGAACATCCACTCGACCGTATTATTAAAGACTTACAGGAACGTATTGCCGAAGTGCAGCGCCAGTTACAGGCGTTGGACGCACAAACGCAGGAAGGCGAAGAGGCCGATGCCAGCCGTCAGACCCGGCAGATGTTGCTGGATGAACTGACGCAGTTGAATGCCATGCTCAGCCAGACGCTGACGCAGAAGCTGGAGTCCCTGCGTCAGCCGGATTGAGGTAGTTGAAGTAATATCGGACGCTTAACTGTTATTCCTCAGCGCCATACGGATGATGCTTTCTCCAGTGCCGGGCAATATCCGCGCGGCGGCATACCCAGACCTTATCGTGGCCCTGAATATAATCGAGAAAATCCGCCAGTGCGGCGGCGCGTCCCGGCCGACCGGCTAAGCGGCAATGCAGACCAATGCTGAGCATTTTCGGGCTGTCTTTGCCTTCAGCGTAGAGCACGTCGAAGCTGTCTTTTAAATACTGATAAAACTGCTTACCGCTGTTAAAGCCCTGGCTGGTGGCAAAGCGCATATCGTTGGCATCCAGCGTGTAGGGCACAATTAAATGCGGCTTGCCGCCTTCTTCCACCCAGTAGGGCAGATCGTCGGCGTAGCTGTCGGCGTCGTATAACAGGTCGGCTTCTTCACAGGCGAGGCGGCGGGTATTGGGGCTCATGCGGCCGGTGTACCAGCCTTCCGGGAAGCTGCCGGTCAGGCGTTTATGAATCTCCAGCGCTTCGCGGATATGGGCGCGTTCAACCTCTTCCGGCACGTATTGATAGTCGATCCACTTCAGACCGTGGGAGGCGATTTCCCAGTCGGCTTTCAGCATGGCATCCACCACCTGCGGATTACGCTCCATGGCGGTCGCCACACCAAATACGGTTACCGGTAACTTGCGCTCGGTAAACATGCGGTGCAGACGCCAGAAGCCGGCGCGTGAGCCGTATTCGTAGATGGATTCCATGTTCATATGGCGCACGCCTTCCAGTGCCTGAGCGCCGACAATTTCAGATAAAAAAGCTTCTGAGGCTTTGTCGCCATGGAGGATGCAGTTCTCACCGCCTTCCTCGTAATTAATCACAAACTGCACGGCGATACGGGCCTTGTGCGGCCACTTTACGCTGGGGATATCGGCGCCGTAACCGATCATGTCGCGGGGGTAGGTCATGAAACACCTGAAAAGCTGACTGATTAGTCAGCTCAGTTTAGCGCTAAACCGCTTTGCTTGGCAGCGGGCAAAGTGAGCATTTATGGATGATGTACGCGATCCGGGAAATATAACGAACAGACTGTTGATAAACTAGTTATTGATATTCGCAGATCAGCACTGGCATATTGCGCCTCTTTCGCGGTTTATTCAGGAATACCATGTCTCTGTTGTTGGCGATGTTATCTTTCTCGTTCGTGATGTCGATATCACCGGGGCCGGTGAATATGGTGATTCTCTCTTCCGGTGCCAGTTACGGCGTCCGCCAGACCTTTCCTTTTGTCTCCGGTGCCACCCTGGGCTTCACGCTGCTTTTGCTCTGTATCGGTCTTGGGCTGTATGAGGTCGTTCAGCTGTTTCCGGATTTTCTGCAATACCTGGCACTTGCCGGGGCGGCTTTCATTATTTATCTCGGTTATCTGATTGCGTCATCGGCACCAAAACTCAGCATCGAAAAACAGAAGCGGCCGACCTTTATTCAGGGCTTTTTATTGCAGTGGCTTAACCCCAAAGCCTGGATGGCCTGCATGTCGGGGGTGTCGTTATTCTCAGCGCCAGAGGGATATCAGCAGTTTCTGAGCTTTCTGTTGCTGTATTTTCTGGTGTGTTATGCCTCGCTGTTTAGCTGGTCATTGCTGGGTGACCGGGCGGCGCAGCTGCTTAACAGCGAAGCCCGTTTACGGTTGTTTAATCGTCTGATGGGCAGCCTGTTAATTCTGACCGCCTGTTTCCTGCTGTACGTGCAGTTTTCCGCCAGCCGTTGATGAGGCTGCCGCCGTTCAGCTGACGCTCTGTGGCGGTATAAACTGCTCTGGATTTAAATCTACAATCTCCTGCAACTGGGCGCGCAGCCAGCGCTGCAAGGGCCGCTGATGATTACGCTGATGCCAGGCCATACTGATCGGCACCGGCGGTATGGCCAGCGGCGTTTGTTTAGCCACAAGTTGGCCGCTGCGTACAGTGGCGGCAACCACCGGCCAGGGCAGGGTGCAGAGCAATTGGGTGGCAGGTAACAGCATTAAGGCGCTGGCGAAGCTGTTGACGGTCATGGCGATGCGCCGGCTCTGACCGCGTGCTGCCAGCTGCGTATCCACCTGACCACGGGCGTCGCCCGACAGTGATACCAGCAGGTGCTCTGCCTGCAGAAACACTTCTTCCGTTAACGGCTGCTGTGCCAGTGCATGGCTGGCGCTCATTACACAGACAAAATGATTGTGAAACATCCGCTGCTGGTGAACCTGACGGTGTGAGCCGGCAAAGTAATCGAATACCAGATCGGCATCGGCATCCAGCAGCTGGGTCATACCATCACCACGGAAAGGCACGGCATGCAGATTCAGTAATGGCGCCAGCTGTTCGGTGCGTGCGCGCAGGCGTGGCCAGATAAAGGCGGCGGTGCCGTCGGTCATGGCGATGCGCAGCGTATCGCTGGCGCTCGCCGGGTCGAAATCCTGTTCATTCAGCGCGCTACTGATGACCTCCAGTGGCTGGTGGATCTGCGCCCATAAGCGTTCGGCTGCGGGGGTCGGACGGATACCGCGACCATCCTTGATAAACAGCGGGTCACGCCACTGATGGCGCATACGTGAGACGGCATTGGACACCGCAGGCTGGGTCATTGCCAGCTGACGGGCCGCCGCTGAGACGGATTGCTCCTGCATGATGCAGTCAAAAATCACCAGCAGATTAAGATCGGTACGGGCCATAGCGGCTCCTGTGCTGCGCTTTAATTCATCATAAATATCAATGATTTGTATATTATTAATAAATTATTCGCTATGAAAGAGGCTTTGCATAATGACCTCATCAAACAGACAACGCGTCTGCCCAACGACATCAGTAATGAGGAACGACTATGCAAGCCATCGTGATCAACCAATACGGAAATGCCATTAATCTGCAGCCTGCTGTGCTGGAAAAACCAACCCCGGCCGCTGGTCAGGTGCTGATCCGCGTCGCCGCCGCAGGCCTGAACCCGGTCGATTTCCACGTCCGCAACGGCATGCTGGCCGGTACTGATACCCATCAGCTGCCGCTGGTACTGGGCTGGGATGCCTCCGGAGTGATTGAAACCCTGGGCAGTGGTGTACAGAACTGGCAGGTGGGTGATGCGGTGATGGTGCACACGCCGATCAACCTGCAGGGTACCTACAGTGAATACATCGTGGCCGATGCCGGCTTACTGGCGCCGAAACCAGCCAGCCTGAATCTGCTGCAGGCGGCGGCGCTGCCTCTGGCCGGACTCACCGCCTGGCAGGGGATGATGGTTGATGGCCAGCTGCAGGCCGGTCAGCGTGTGCTGATTCACAATGCCAGCGGCGGCGTCGGCAGCTTTGCCGTACAGCTGGCGAAAGCCGCGGGTGCCCATGTGACGGCCACGGCTTCCGCACGCAAACGTGATCTGGTACTGGCACTGGGCGCTGACCGTTTTGTTGATTACACCCAGGCGCCGTTCGAGCAACAGCTGGCCGCTGAGGAAGCCTTTGATCTGGTGTTTGCTGCCACCGGCGGCAACGATCTACTGCCGCGTTCTTTAGCGCTGATTAAACGCGGCGGCCATCTGATTTCCACCTTCGATGAAATGGATGAAGCTCAGGCACAGGCCGCTGGTGTGCATTACCAGCGTATGTGGGTTCATCCCAATGGCGCGCAGCTGCAGGAACTTGGCCGCCTGGCCGATGAGGGAAAACTTAAGGTGGTGCTGGATTCGGTATTCCCGTTAGCCGAGGCGCAGGCTGCGCATCGTCATCTGGAAAGCCAGAAGGTGGTGGGTAAGTCGGTGCTGAATATTGATCCGACCATCATTGCCTGAAGAATCGGTATGGATCAAAGCAGACAGGCCGCAAAGCCTGTCTGCTGGTCAGGGCCTGGTTATTCAGTTAACGGCGTTGAATACCAGATTCGACATGGTCTGGTTATCCGAACCCGGTACGGTGTTGTAGGTGCTCTTCCACAGCCACCAACCGCTGCTGGTGGTCTGGGTGGCAAAAGAGACATTCACGCCCGGATTCAGGTTGTTGTTGACGTAGCTCAGCAGTACGCCGCTCTGGTTACCGATGGTGCCGCCGTGGTGGGTTTTGCTGCCCATCAGCACCGGATAATGGTTATACCAGAGGGAGTCCGGGGCGCTGACGCTGGTCTGTTTGCCGTCCAGCGCGCGGTAAGCCACACAGCTGTCGACCGCTTTAACCGCGTTACCGCCACAGGAAGAATGCAGGGACACAACGCCATCATCGGTGCCGGGCAGGAAGCCGCCGGTAGCACCCAGATATTCACTGCCGCCACCAACAAACCGCAGACGCGGTACGCTGTTCGGTGCCATCGCGGTCTGACGGGCAACTGCCGGACGCAGATCGCGCAGCACACCGAGTTTTTCCGGGGTTACGGTAAAGCCCAGCCAGGCGTTAACCGCGGCACGGATAGGCGCGGTCAGCCAGCTGTCGCTGCCGGCCACATCCAGCGCCAGTTCGGCCAGTTCAGAGCCTCCACCGGCACCGGCGAAGTCGAACACGGCGAGAATATTCAGCGGCTGCAGGCCGGCGGCTTCGGTCCAGACATCCTGCTGATCGAGCATATAGCGCGTGACCAGATCACCGGTCGAGTGCGTTACCAGCACGCAGCCGTTATTGCAGAAACCGGTGCGCGCCCACTGCATGACTTTGTCGTACGCGCGTTGTGCGGTATCGGCGCTCAGGCGGCTTTTCGAGCTCCAGTCAAGGCGGTCATCAGCATACTGGCTCCAGAAGGCTGACCAGTAATTGGCACCGTCGCTGGTGACTTCCTGTGGGGTTACGTTGTCGCGCATCAGTTGGGCCGGTTGTAAGCCGTGCACCAGAATCACATTTTTACCGGCCATCTGTGCCTGCGTCTGGGCGCTGAGCAAGGCAGCTGCGGTTAAAAAAACTGCGGTGATTGCCATCTTTATTTTTATCGTCAGCATTCAGTCTCTCCTTATTGATGGGTGCCGGGCGAGCCCAGCGATTGCAGAAATTGCAGACGCGAGACGGTCTGCTCATCCTGAAATGGAGTCGGGGAAAAGCGCGAGGGATCGACGTTTTTAACCGCGTAAAAATCATCGCGGCTGAAGCCCCATTGCACCTCAGGGCCGGGTTTTTCCGGCATCTTGCGCAGTTGCAGATTGCCGATCCATAAATTCTGAATGCCGCCTAAGTTGTACAGCAGCGAACCGTGTACGCGCAGCTCCAGCGTACCGCTGCTACCTATACGCCCTTTACCCTGCAAGTAGGCCAGTGGCTTTTTATCGGCATAGTGCAGGCTGGCGGCGAGCTTGTAGTAACCGGCGGCGGCCTTCTCAATTTCGACCGGAATAACCAGCTCGTTATCGTCGACATAAGGCGTGCCGGTACCGGTGATTTCGGCAACGGCGGTGAATACCTGAAACGGCGCACTCTGGCGCAGGGTGGAGCCATCGGTCAGCTGCAGCTCAGCCACCAGATTGAGTTCGCTCGGCCAGTTGTCGCGGCTGCTGAAGCGGGTTTGCAGGCGTTGTTCGCTGCTGTTGTTCTGTATTTGGACTTGTGGCATCAGCAGCACGGCATTGTTGTTATCGCGTACGCTGAGGGTCAGGCCACTGAGCTGGCTGAACAGAGCGTCGTCGCCGGACAGCACAATATCGGCTTCTATCGGTTCTTCCTGACGGTAGCGGTAGGCCGATAACTGAATCATCAGCTGGCCGGGTAAGCCAACCGTATTCAGATCACGCACGCTGTGAGCACCGGCATTGGGCTGCAGTAACTCGGTTTGCTGGCTGCTCAGCGGAATGGAATAGGTCGGATACTGGCTGTTGATCTGGTAGGCGGCGGCGACCTGGGTCATGGCTTGCTGCATGGCGGGCGGCAAGGCGGGCGGGGCTTCGCTGAGCGGGGCTTCGCTGAGCGGGGCGGATTCACGCGGTTCGGGGATGGCACTGGTAAGTGCAGACGCTGGTTCCTGGCTGACAATCGCAACAGACGGTTGGTGCAGGCCCAGCAGCAGGCCCAGTACGGCGATCAGACCAATGGGGATCCAGACTTTCATCAAACGTATTCCGGCGGCTCTTATTGGCCACACACGTTAGAGTAAGGCGGCCTGATTGAAAAACGTCGGACTGGTACCTTGGTTTGAGTTGACTACTAAGCTGTTACGCAGTCTGGCGCGAATTTTCCTCTATCCGTCGCGGCTGATAACAGAAAGGCTTTAGCGCAGTAAGATTGCTGAATTTTACGCACGAGTTGTCCCGTTAGGTCATAGTGTTCAGGCAAATTTCGTAACCATTTGATACGCAAAATTACAAAATGCTGGCGTGCTTTGCGCTGTCAGCATGGGTTAACGCCGGATCTTACCGGCTTTTATGCCGGGTTTTGTCCGGATGTTTATCTCTGCGTTATACAGAACATTGTTGTTGCCCGGTGCCCGTGTTATCCATTCAATACACGATTGTTATCAGCGCAGGGAGTTAATGATGTCTTTACATCAATCAGGATGGATGGTCTTAACGGCGGCATTATTACTGAACCAGCCCGCAGCGGCTGCGGCTAATTATCCGGACGCGGTAGCCAGCGACCCGGCCACAATGGGCTGGATGGTGGGTTCGCCACCACCGGCCGATAAACAACTGCGTTTTGACGATGGCAGTTACTTCCGCTTTCCGGCCATGCGCTGGAGCGTTGCCAATTTCCGCCAGCTGATGCCGACCGTTAATATCCCGCGCGGATTGGGCAATGCGCAGCCGCTGGTTCAGGCGGAAGATGCGGCCATTGATCAGCTTACCTTTATGCCCACCGGTGCGGATAAAGCCATGAGCTGGGAAGCTTCTCTGCTGGCCAATTACACCGACGCCATCGTCGTACTGCATAAAGGCAAGGTGGTGTATGAGCGTTACTTTGGCGTGATGTCGCCAACGGCGCAGCATGGCGTTATGTCGGTAACCAAAACCTTTGTCGGCACGCTGGCCGCCACGCTGGTGGCCGAAGGCAAGCTCGATGACAGCAAAACCGTTGCCCATTATGTGCCGGAGCTGAAGCAATCGGCCTTTGGCAGTGCCACGGTGCGGCAATTAATGGATATGACCACCGGTATCCGCTTCAGTGAAGATTACGCCGACCCCAATGCTGAAGTCTGGGCCCATGCGGCGGCGGGCAATCCGCTGCCCAAGCCTGCTGACTATAAAGGCCCGCGCTCCTACTACGAATTTCTGCAAACGGTTAAAGCCGAAGGCAAACACGGTGAAGCCTTCCATTACCGCACCGCCAATACCGACGCGCTGGGCTGGGTACTGGCGCGGGTAAGCGGTAAAAGCGTGGCGCAGTTGTTATCTGAACGGATCTGGAGTCGCCTTGGTGCAGAACAGGATGCCTACATGAGCGTCGATTCTACCGGTACGCCCTTTGCCGGTGGCGGCCTGAATACGGGCATCCGTGATCTGGCCCGCTTTGGCGAGATGATCCGCAACGATGGCCGTGCCAATGGTAAGCAGATTATTCCCGCCGCCGCGGTGGCGGATATCCGCGCTGGTGGCAAACAAAGTGACTTTGCCAAAGCCGGTTATCAGCAATTAAAAGGTTGGAGCTACCGCAATATGTGGTGGGTAACGCATAACCCGCACGGTGCCTTTATGGCGCGTGGAGTACACGGCCAGGCGCTGTACATCGACCCCAAAGCGGAGATGGTGATAGCCCGTTTTGCCAGTCATCCGGTGGCCGGCAATGCGGCTAACGATGCTACCTCGCTGCCTGCCTATCAGGCGCTGGCGGAGTATCTGTTGCAGCGCTGATGCTGCCTGCCGCAGCGGTTAAACCGCTGCGGCTTTGTCTCTTCTGCGTTCTGCCTTTCCTGCGTTCTGTTTTTTCTGGCTATGGCCTTCTGCTTACCTGTATTTCCTGTCCGCATTCCCGGAGTGTGAACGGCGTTCGCGATTACTGACTAATACTAATGTACTGTTTTTGCTGAATTTATACACACGCAAGGCTCATGATGAATCACGCAAGTCTTAAACATACACTGATGGTCAGTTTTGCTCTGTTATTGGGCGCTTGTGGCGGCGGCTCCGGTGGCAGCTTCCCCGCGGGTGACGATAATCATTCCGCTGGTGGTGTCACTACGACACCGGAACTGACCCAGGCTTTGACCAGGGGCGACGCCACGTTGGTGAGTGCTGAAGCACTGCGTGACGCTGCTTTGGCCACCATTGCAAGTCAGCGTTCAGCGTATCAGGCGGTTAAGGCTCAGCTGCTGCAACTGAATACCGATGGCACGGCCCGTCGTGATGGCAGCAGCCTGACTGCTGTGCATTGGGATGTGACTCACGACTCTGCCAAATTGAGTCCGCAGTTTGGTTATAACGACAGCCTGCTGATCAGTAATGCCAGCCATTCCTCAACAGCAGGCAGTGCCAGTTTTGCCATTGTGGGTGAACAACAGAAAGGTGAGCGTTATCTGGTGATGGGCAGTAATCCGATGCGCACGGCGCAGCGCTTTCCGGCCTCGGTAAACGCACAAATGGATCAGCTGCTGGAAAACGGTATTGGCTGGCTGGCCGGACGCAGTGATTTCTCGGTGACACCGTTAAAGGTGGTGATTGCGCAGATGGATCAGAGCTATTACTTCCCTGACCGTAACGCAACCCGCAGCTGGCTGGATGCGCATTACCAGAGCTCTGTCAGTTATAACGATGCTGCAAGCTGTGATGGTGCTGCATTGGCCGGCTGTTTAAACGCCGATACCGATATATTGATGATTTCTCAGGTGGGCGGCAGTACGGAATTAAATCCACAGATACTGGCGGCGGTAAAAGCGGCACAGGCACGTGGCACCGGTGTGCTGTATATGCATTATGACGGCGGTATTACTGAACTCGGCAGTACATTGTTGAATCATTTTAATGTGAGCTTCAATGGTGATAATTACTGGAATAAATATTATATGAACGCGCAGGATATGCGTCCGTATTTTAATCAATTGCCAGAATATATTGCCGACATTCAGCAGATGCTGAGCACGCTGGCTGCACCCATAACGTTCGATTTTAATCAGTGCGATGGTGAAGACTGCAGCACGGTAAATGGTTTTAATCAGAATTTTATGAACGGTGCTACCCGTGTCCGCAATATAATGGCGGACTTAGACCGGGAAAAACGCAACATATTTGCCAGCAGCAGTGCCAACAGCAACGAATACCGTCTGGAAAAATTACTGGCCCTGTTGGGCGACCGTTATCGCCAGCAGGTGGTTTTTCCAATGAGTCGTGATACCGCCGATGCAACGGCGTTTGTGCATTCTGTTTACGCCGATATGTCGGTTTATAATTACCGCAGTCTGAACCCGGTACAGGCCGACATGGGCAATTTCAGCCGCAGTGATTTTTCTCATATTACCCCGGTGAGTAAAACCATCAATCTGGTGAGTAAAAATTATTTCCGCGCAGCCGGTGTGTATGTGTTGCCCGGAAAAACCGTACGCATCACCCGTTTGGACAACAGCCCGGTGAATACCAAAGTGGCGGTAAACACTCAGCGCTCAGCATCGACGCACTGGTTTGCTACCAATAATGGTTATAACCGCCCTAAATACCTGCAGAGCACCCAAATTCCGTTGGCCAGTGGTGAGACCGTCGAATTCACCTCACCTTATGGCGGGCCACTACAGATTTTCTTTGATGCCAATGACCAGAACGTGCGCTTTAACGTCGAGAATATTGGTCTTCATCCGTACTGGAATGGCACCGAAGATAATGCTGACTTTGAAGCTCGCCTGAGTGCTGGTGACTTTGATTGGGCGGAATTATCCACCGCCGGTTTTGAGGTGCATTCACAACTGGAAAAAATGCGGAATTCCATGAACGGATGGGGTGGTACAGCGGCCGATATGGCACTGGCAACCGAGCGTTATGTTTCCAACCTGCCTCATGTACTGGCCGGATTTGAAGGGCCGGGAATTGATGTCGTGGCCGAGATGCATGATTTTGCCAGCACCAATAATTTTACCGTGCAGAATATCGATATCGTTAAACATATGAATGCCGACCAGCCAACCTGTGGCTGGGGCTGCTCCGGTAATCCTTACGATGCCGGCTGGAGCTTCTCACCCACCGGCCATGGCGATATTCATGAACTGGGTCATGGGCTGGAAAAAGGTAAATTCCGCTTTGCCGGCTGGGAAGGTCACGCCTCGACCAATTTTTATTCTTACCATAGTAAATATCATTACTACCTCGATACCGGTAAGGATCCGCAATGCCAGTCATTACCTTTTGAAAGTCTGTTTAATACCCTGCAGACCAGCCGTAATCAGGCTGACCCGGTTGCCTATATGCAGGAACAGGCACTGAATGGCTGGAGCAATGGTGCAGCTGTTTATATTCAGATGATGATGGCCGCACAGGCACAGGGTGCGTTAACCGATGGCTGGATGCTGTTACCGCGTTTGCATATTCTGGAGCGTGAATTCTGGACGGCAACGCGCAATGACGATAACTGGGCAGCCAAAAAAGCGGCGCTGGGTTTTGCGAGCTTTAACCGCAGCGACGCCAGCGCGCTGAGCAATAATGACTGGCTGAACATTGCGCTGTCAAAAGTCACCGGGCTGGATATGCGTGATTATCTGACCATGTGGGGCTTCCCGGCAGGTGCTGCTGCCAACGCTCAGGTTGCTGCGCTGGCATTACCGGCGATGAGCAAAACCTTTTATGCCTCAGGTGGCGCAGAGTTCTGTAAAGGACTGGATAAAACGCCGGTCGCCATCGATGGTGCTGCAGCCTGGCCTTTGTAATTACCCTCTGGTGAAAAATAAAAGCCGGCCTGACAGGCCGGTTTTTTTATGGATGATGAAAATCAGTCAGCAGCATAAATACCATCGCGCCGGATATTAAAGGCTGTCTGGTGGAAAAACAGATGCGCCAGTGCAGTTGCATCAGCGTTCAGCACACCTTCTGCCAGAACCGGGTCTGGCTCAAACAACAACCCCTGTTGCTGACTGTACTGCCGGATCGGGTTCAGGGTATTGCTCAGCAGGGCCGTTGGAAAGGGCGGCCGAAGATTACGCTGGCGCTGCCCTTGTTTATCGGTCAGGTGAAATTGCAGAGAGGTTTTGCAGGTCTGGGCGCTCATGCAACGCTGGATTTCGTTCTGCCATATACGGCATTGGCGTAAGCGCTGGCAATCGTCAGAGGTAACAAACCACTGAATATCGGTTTCTGTTACCGATGCCATGGTGAACATAAAACGCTGCTGCTGATAACCAAGCCATACCCTGTGTTGTTCTCCGTCTGCGCTGGCCCCGAGAATCTGCAGAGCAGTCCCTTTGGCGATCACTCCTTTAACCTGTATATCCGGTTGCCGATGGCTCTGCGTTCGTGCGCGCACTGATATGGGTTGCAGACTGTGCTCGCCGCTGCCGTTATCCAGTATTAAAAATAATTCCGGAGTCGTATAACGCTGGCCCTGCAGGGGGTGAGATGGAATATCAGGTTCGCTGTTGTTCTGGTTGGTAAAGGGCAGACTGCTAAAAGACTGACAGCCGCCAATAAAAAACAGAGAGGTGATTAATAAAAGAAAAATACGCATAAACCGCTCAGACGCTCCTTATCAATAGGTGGTCAGGATGCCAGAGGAGGCCTCAGGGTCAAGGGCGTTGCGGCTTTATTCAGTTGATACGGCGTGATGATGATCGCGAATGCGCCGGATCAGGAATCACGGCGCATTATTTTACATTGCGGTATCTTCTGCTCTCCCAGGGCGCCATAAGCCAAAGGCTCAGAGCGCCACAATCCACAGGCTCAGAGCAGAGCGCCATAAGCCAAAGACTCAGAGCGCCACAATCCACAGGCTCAGAGCGCCAATAATCAGAGATAAAAGCATCGCCAGACCAACGCGGATACCCAGCGCCGGTTTGCCGATAACCATAGCAAGGCCTGCCTTAAATAAGTTATTTATCGTCACGGCAATCAGAATACCGGTGGCTGCGACGGTCAGCGTCAGGCTGTCGCCGAGTGACATCCGCGATAAACTCAGGCTGATGGCATCGACATCGGTAATACCCGAAATCGCCGCCAGCAGATAAACCCCGGCGCTGCCCATTTCCTGCTGTAGCCATTCAGTCAGTAATAAAATAATGACCAGCAGGCCACCCAGAATTAACGCCGATCTTAATTCCAGCGGATTTTTGGCCAGATCCGGATGGCTTACGTCGGTTTTTGTATGACGCAGATTCATCACAATGGCGGGCAGGTATAAAGACAGGGTCATCAGTAATACCGGCAGCCAGAGCAGGGCGATTAATTCACGGTTAATCACCAGACAATAAAGCAAAATGCGTGGAAACATGGTGCCGCAGGCCAGCAGAATACCGGCTGCTAATAACGGCGCATTGGCCGGTGATGAGCGGGCCAGCCGGGAGAAATGCAGTGTAAGTGCGGTTGATGAACTCAAGCCGGCGAACAGGCTGGTAAACAACAGGCCACGGCGTTCACCAAGAATGCGTACCGAAAAATAGCCAACAAAAGAAATCGAGGCGATCAGTACCACCATCCACCAGATTTCATACGGATTGATCACGCCACCGGGGCCAAAGCCTTTATCCGGCAGTAGCGGCAGCATCACCACAGAAATCAGCAATAATTGCAGCGCGGCATCCAGTTCGTTTTCGCGCAATTTGCGCAGGGCGCTGTGAATTTCGCTTTTATTATCGAGAATAATGGTGGTGACCACTGCCGCCATAGCAGCGATCACGGTTTGACCTGCGGCCACCATGGCCCCAAAACAGAAGGTCAGTAATAAACCCACCACACCGGTAATGCTGACGTTCTGATGATTAACGGCATAGGTGCGGTAACCGCTGATGGCCAGTGCGGCCATCACCAGCAGCATTGCCGGTAAAAACCAGGGAGAAATACTTTCTGACAACAGCACGCTGATACAACCGGTCAGAGCGGTAAGCGTATGAGTACGGATACCGGCGACCCGTTCGCCGGCTTCCTGTTCGCGCGATACCCAGCCACGCTGCAGCCCGATTAACGCACCCAGAGATAAAGCAATAAGCAGCTGAAATGCTGTCTGGGCGTGGCCATTAACGAATACCGATAAATCCATGTCAATTTCCCTCAGGTGCCACAGAAGGTGCGTAACACTTTTTCATCCGGCTTTGGCGGCTGTTCATAATCTGCATATTCTGCCTTGCTGCTGTATGGTTCGGCCAGTACCTGCAGCAGTTGTTCAAAGACCGAAAAATCGCCTTCTTCAGCAGCGGCAATGGCTTCGGCGACGCGGTGATTGCGTGGAATAAAAGCCGGGTTTTTATTCAGCATACGTTGCCCGGCGCTATCGCTGTCGCCACGCTGAATTAACTGTTGCTGCCAGTCGTCCAGCCAGTCATTAATATTCTGCAGCAGTGTTGCGCTGCTGCGGCATTCCGGCAGATTCAGCAGTTCCAGTAACGTCTGGCGTTCACTGTCTGGCTGACTGCAGTCGCTTAAGCGGCGGAAAAACAGCGTATAGTCGATACGTCCTTCGGCCAGCAGTGCCAGCAGGTTTTCAATCAGTGCCTGATCACTGTTTTTCAGTGCGGAAAAACCCAGTTTTTCGCGCATATGTTCAAGCCAGGCCTGTTGTTGCCATAAGGCAAAATCCTGCAGGATGGCGGTGGCTTTTTCGACTGCAATTTTCTCGTCGTCGTTAAATAGTGGCAACAGGGTTTCTGCCAGTCGCGCTAAATTCCATTGGCCGATAGCTGGCTGATTCTGATAAGCGTAACGGCCATTACGGTCGATGGAGCTGAATACCGTTTCCGGATGGTAAGCATCCATAAAGGCACATGGGCCATAATCGATAGCTTCACCGCTGACGGTCATATTATCGGTATTCATTACGCCATGAATAAACCCGATCTGCATCCACTGGGCAATTAATTCGGCCTGCTTACGGCAGATGGCTTCGAATAAATGCCGATAAGCATCATCATCGTTGCTGTTAATGTGCGGATAATGACGGGCCATAACGTGATCGGCTAATTGTTTAACGGCTTCGCCGTCGCGGCGCAGGGCAAAATACTGAAAGGTGCCGACACGGATATGGCTGGCGGCAACGCGGGTAAATACCGCACCGGGTTCGCGGCCGTCGCGTATCACCCATTCGCCACTGCTGACGGCGGCAAGTGCGCGGGTGGTGGGGACACCTAACGCGTGCATGGCTTCGCACAGAATATATTCGCGCAGCACCGGCCCAAGTGGTGAGCGGCCATCACCGCTGCGCGAAAATGGCGTGCGGCCACTGCCTTTTAACTGAATATCACGGCGCATGCCCTGAATATCGAGCAGGTCGCCGAGCAGAATAGCGCGACCATCCCCTAGCTGCGGATTTAACTGCCCAAACTGATGGCCACTGTAAGCCATCGCCAGAGGGTCGGCGTTGTCGGGAATTTGATTGCCGGAAAATATCTGTGCCAGTTGGTTGTTGTCGCTGTCACTGGCGGCATTAATCTCTATGCCTAATTCCTGCGCCAGAGCGCTGTTAAAACGGATTAACGCCGGATTTTTTACCGGCGTTGGCAGTACCCGTGCATAAAAACGATCGGGCAGAGCGGCGTAGGCATTGCTGAAGGGGATATGCAGGGAAATAGACACGGCGCTTCCGGAATAAATAGGTGGGTTAGGGTCTGTTCAGACCCTAGGATATTCCGGCAGCGACTGTCTTGCCAGCGCTCAGGCGGCGGAGGGGGCATCCTTTTGGATAAAGGCGGCTGACTTTTGTTGAATCAGTCTGCGCAGCTGCCCTGCGTGCTCATGGGCTCTTTGCATAATGTCTTCGCGACTGTTATCGCCACCGGCTTTATACACCATATCGTGGGAAATCAGCGGTGGCTGAAAAATCATGCCGGTAAAGTTTGCGCTTTGTTCCAGCGGACGCAGCAGCTCCTGGGTGGTGAAATGGTTGTGGCCACCGGCAGCATAGCTGTTGAGAGGCCCGCCAATGGTGGTTGAAACCAGCAATTCTTTGCCACGCAACTGACTGTCCGGGCCATAGGCAAAGCCAAAAAGAAATACACGGTCCATCCATTCCTTTAAAATTCCCGGTACGCTGTACCAATGAAACGGATACTGGAAGATAATCAGATCAGCTTGCAGTAATGCCTGTTGTTCAGCGGCAATATCGATCTGAAAATCCGGATAAAGCTGGCCGAGGTTACGCACTTCGGTATCCGCCAGCTGGCTGATCTGCTCAGCAATTATTTTATTGGCAAGTGAGTTCTGAATATTGGAATGTGCCAGGATCATTAAGGTTTTCATCATGTGTTTCCTAGTTATGGCCTGTTTAATTAGTGTTAACAAGCTCGAATGTCCGGCGATCTTAGACGATGAAAATCGTGCGCATAAGAATGCACATTTCTGATACTCAGTACCCTTTTGTATACCCTTGGATGATATGAAATGAACCACTCAGACTATGATTGCAACCTCGGTTGCCCGGTAGAAGCGACTCTTGAGCTGATTGGTGGAAAATGGAAAGGCGTAATTCTTTATCACCTGTTGGATGGAACACATCGTTTCAATGAATTACGCCGGATTATGCCGGATGTAACCCAACGAATGCTGACCAGACAGTTACGGGAACTGGAAGCTTGCCAGCTGATTTCGCGCACAGTTTATGCCGAAGTGCCGCCACGGGTGGAATACAGTCTGACAGAGTATGGCCGGACTCTGGAGCCGGTAATACAGGCATTACGCGGCTGGGGGATGCAGCACCTGACTGCTGTTCAGAATCAATAACCGCTGTCAGGTGATGCGCAGTAAAACGGAGAAAGATTATTTAACCGAACGGCTTCACGCCAATCAGCATGCCATGCAGCCACAGGGCAAAGGCAACCCAGGCGCCGATACCCACAACCAGCGTCAGTACGTCGCGTACCGCTCCTTTATACACTTTCTGCACTCCGGCGATACGGTCACGACGACGGGATAGCGCAAACCCGGCAATAGCCCAGATTAAGAACGTGCCGAATAACACCAGATCGTGCAGACCGCCATTGGCGATTAAATGGGCAAAGGCCCAGAGCTTGATGCCCAGATACATCGGGTGGCCGAGCTTAACCTGCAAACGGTTGCCGGGAATCTGGCTGGCAAACAGCAGAATAAAGGCGGGCAGGGTGATCAGTGCCGCCAGGTGGCGTGTCCATACTGGTGGTGTCCACAGCCAGGTCGGGTTCATACGGGCTTCGCCGTAACCGATCACCAGCAGAATAAAGCCGCCGATGGCGACCACAGAATACAGACCCTTCCATGGCAGCAGCCCCAGACGGCTGACCATGGCGTTACGCCATTGCGGCGCGATCAGATTGGTACAGTGTCCGCCGATAAACAGCAGTAGTCCGGCCAGCAATAACGTCATGGTCATTCCTCAGTTTGTAGTATTTGTGCCATCATGCAGGCATATCAGCGCGGATAAAAGTTCTGTATGACGTCAGCACGCAAACGTATTTACATCGCCTACACCGGCGGCACTATTGGCATGGCCCGTACTGAGCGTGGTTTTCAGCCGCTGGCCGGCTTTCTGGAAGATAAAATCCGCAGTCTGGCCGAATTCAGCCGTGACGAAATGCCGGAATTTGAGCTGCATGAATACCAGCCGCTGCTCGATTCGTCGGATATGACCCCGGCGCAATGGATGCAGATTGCCGCCGATATTCTTACTCATTACGACCGTTTTGATGGCTTTGTTGTGCTGCATGGCACCGACACCATGGCCTATACCGCCTCAGCCCTGTCGTTTATGTTGCCCGACCTGGGCAAGCCGGTGATTGTGACCGGTTCACAGATTCCGCTGTGCGAGCCACGCTCCGACGGCCACGATAATTTACTCAATGCGCTCTATATTGCCGCGCATTATCCGCGTGCCGAAGTGGGCCTGTTTTTTCATCACCGATTATTGCGTGGTAACCGGGCGACCAAAATAAACAGCCAGGGCTTTGATGCCTTTGATTCACCCAACTGCAATGCGTTGTTGCATGCCGGAATCAGTATCGAAGCCGGCCTGCCGGAATTGCGTCCGCTGCATAATACACTGCCACAATTCAACGCCCTGAAACATGCGGCGGTGGCGGTGGTAACCCTGTATCCGGGGATCGATTTTTCACTGTTACAGCGCCTGCTGGAACAACCACTGGACGGCGTTATTCTGCAGACCTTTGGCAGTGGTAATGCACCGCAAAATCCAGCCTTAATGGCGGCGTTTAAACAGGCCAGCGAGCGAGGCATGGTGCTGGTTAATCACAGCCAGTGCTTAAGTGGGCGGGTGGATATGGACAGCTATGCCGGCGGGCATGCCCTGCGCGAAGCCGGTTTTGTCTCGGCCGCTGATATGACGCTGGAAGCAACGCTGACCAAGCTGCACGTGCTATTAAGTGCTCCCGGAGAACGCAGTCATGTAATCAGCGAAGCCCGGCGTTTAATGGAAGTGCCACTCTGTGGTGAGCTCAGCGCGGCGATATAAAAAGCCGTAAAAGAGCCTGAATAAACCGCAGTAAACGGAGAACGTGATGACTGACTTACCTCATCCAACCCTGATTGAGCTGGCCGCGATTCTTGCCGAAGCAAATGATCGTGATCACTGCCTGCAATTACTGGAAAAAACCGGCTTAAATTCACAGAGCGCAGAATGCTGGGCCGATTATATGCCGCTGGCCTTTGCCCGTGCGGCCTACCGTTTTCAGTTCAGTGGACCTTACCCGCTGGATCAGGCCCGTGCCGAGCGTGGCTTGCTGCCATTGCTGGAGGATGAGGTTTATCAGCAGGCCTGGTTCTGGGCCTGCGATTGCGGCGCTATGGACAGTATCACCAGTGCACAATTCAATACCATTGTGCGTTTAAGCCCGGAGCTGGAGTTTATCCGTGCTCATCTTGCTTAGTCGCGCTTTTGTGCAATACCCATAATAACCGGCGCTTCATCTTCGCCCTGTTGCATTGTGAATGCCTGCTGCAGATTGATGGTTTCGAATAAACACTGATCAAACGCGGCCTGTATTTCTTCCGCAGTAAACCCCGGTGTCGATTCTCCGGCTTCTTTCAGCCAGTCCCATTGTACAAAGTATCCCTGTGGTTTCAGCAGCTGCTTAAACAGTGCAAGACTGGCATGATAATCCGGCAGAAAAGCACAGACGGACGATGCAACAATCAGATCGAACGTGTTGTGCATCGGCTGGCTGTTGCTGCTGTTCAGATCGATGGCCAGAGGTTCTGCTTTGGGCAGGTTTTTAGCGGCGAGAACGCCGATCATTTTTGCGGAAGAATCAACGGCGACAATGCGTTTGGCCTGTGGATGCAGGAGTTCGGTTAAGCGGCCGGTGCCACAACCGAAGTCCAGTATGGTCAGGCCGTCGCAGTTTATTTCCTGAGTAAGAGACTGATAAGCCTGCTGCGAATAATGGATAACACGCTCATCGCCATCCCATTGATTTGCATATTCATCCCACTCGTTCATTCTGTTATTTCCGCGTTATTCATCAGATGAATGCAGGGTAGGGTGAGCGGGGCGTTTTCACAAGCTGCACAGCGCTGTAAAAAACTACCCTGAAAAATATTCAGGGTAGTTGGGGGGAAGGACTTAGTTTTTCCCGCCCATACGGCGCAGGCTGTCGGGCTTGAAATCACGCTTGCGTGCAGTACCACCGAAGCGGAATTCACTGTCGACTTCGTTACTGATACCACTGAGCAGATAACGGCGCGAGCTTAAATCGTAGGTTGCTTCTGCGGTCATCCACGGCACCAGATCGTGGTAAAAGTTTATATGGTACGCCATAGACACCCGCCATAATTCACCACGCTCATCGAAGTGGTCGGCAACGGCAATTTGCCAGGTATCTTCATCGATATAGAAGGTACGCTTACTGTATACATGACGCTGGCTATCTTTCAGTTCGCCTTCAATTACCCAGACGCGGTGTGGTTCATAACGTACAAATTCGCTGTTGATATGGCCGGGCTGAATAATCTGATCGTAGCTCAGCGATTTATCGTGCAGGCGATAGTTATTGTACGGAATCAGTAATTCCTGCTTGCCTTTTAACGTCCAGTTATAGCGATCGAAAGCGCCGTTAAACATATCCATATTGTCGGAGGTTGCCTGACCGTCGGAATTATTCTGTGGCGAGTCGTAAGCTACCGTTGGTGCCCGGCGTACACGGCGCTGACCAGCATTATAAATCCATGCCTGACGCGGCGATTGCAGCTGATCGAGAGTTTCGTGGACCAGTGTCATGGTACCGGCCAGACGCGCAGGTTCCTGTGTTTCACCAATAAAATAAAACAGCATGTTGTCGCCGGCTTCAGCATCGCTGATATTGCTGTTGAATACCTGGGTCTGTTTCAGACGAGAAGCAATATAAGAACCTTTCACCTGGGGTGCCATACGATGCACAGTACGCTCGACACGGCCACCACGATAGCGGGTTAAATGATTCCATAATACTTCTTCAGCGCTTGCCGGAATCGGAAACGGGACGCCCTGGGTATAGTGCTCAAGACTGCTGCCGCTGGCACTCAGTGTTACCTGAGTGGCATTGTCTTTGGTCTGGGCGAGAATATCGTCCGGGTATGCTGCACTGCGGTGACTCGGATAAACGTCCAGATAAAAACTCTGTGGATAGGTTTTCAGCAAGGCCAGCTGGCCCGGAGTTAAGCGCTCTTTATAGCTTGCGGCATTATCTGCGGTAATACGGTACAGCGGCTTTTCTCCGCGGTAAGGATTGCTCAGGGTTTTATCGTCGCCCTGCGGGCGGTAACCACCATTCCATGCCGGAATACTGCCATCGGCATTGGCGGCGCGTTCGGCGCCGACAGGGGTCAGTTGTTGTTGTAACTGCTGCGCCTGCTGTTCACTGACTGCGGCCAGCGCCAGAGGAGAAAGCAATAATGTGCCCAGCAGGGATGTCCGCCACATCGGGCGGGCGGAAGTGCGGACAGAAGTGCGGACAGAAGTGCGGACAGAAGTGCGGACAGAAGTGCAGACAGAAGTACGCTTAAAAAACATAATCATTTCCTCAGAATTTCGCGCCGATGGTGAAAGAAGCAAAATCGCGGTCGGTTTGTGGATTAAAATCACCACCGAAATAATCGGTATAACTTAATGCGGCGTTGTAACGGCCCTGATAATCCACCGCCAGTGCGGCGGTAACGGCACGGCGGCCTTCAATAAATTGCGGTGCCGGTGCGGCGGCATAACCGCGGACATCATGGCGCCAGGCGATACTTGGCGTCAGGTTAGTGCCGCGGAATACGTTGCTGTAAGTCAGCGCCGCTTTCATGGCATAGCCCCAGGACCAGCGGCTGGTGTAACCGTTAAGGGTGCAATACTCTTCTTTCAGCTGCGGGTTTTTACAGGCGATAGCAGCACCTTCAACACCGGAGCTGTAAAGGGCATTACGGCCGTATTTAATAACGTCTTTATCTTCCAGATCACCGATATGTACGGTGCCGGCTTCGGCAATCAGCAGCATATTTTCGGCACCGAATATATCGCTGCTGCTGTGAATGGCTGTGAGCTGAGCCTGGCTTACCGGTTTGCGGCGGAAGCCGTCAACCTTCTTACCATACAGACCGGCGTTACGTGCCAGTATCGGCCCGGAACCCGGTTGCACAATATTCAGGTCAAACAGTTCGCCCACAATCGGTGACTCGGTATCAAGAAAACCGCTGGCGTATAAAAAATCCTGGCCGTTAATGGCAATGGGCATGTCCGGACGGTGGCTGACTTCACCGGCCAGTGATACACCCAGAGGACCGGAGGTATTAAAACTCAGACCATAAAGGCGGATATTTTCCGGATACACCACCTGATATTCCGGCCCCTGTACAAAGGGAATGCTGGCGTTGCCATAGGCCGGGTTATTGGTAATACCGTTAAGGAAAAAGCCACTGCCGGGACGGTCGTCATAATCGGCGGTGGTGGCAGCGGTAAAGGGCAGACGGCTGTGATAATTCAGCATATAAAAGCCGAATTCGGTAAAGTTCAGCGCTTCGGCAAAATAATTCAGACGCAGACCCCACTGACCGTGGTTGGTGGCGTTATCGTCCGCCTGACGATTAAGCACCATATTGGCACTGGCCGGCAGGGCCGGATTAACCAGTGACATATTTTCCTGCTGTTCTTCGGTTAAACCGGATACGGCATATAACGGTCCGCAGCCTGGCTGTACCGCATCAGATTGCGCAAAAAATGTTCCGCAACCGGGTAATACCGAGCTGCGCCACTGCAGCTGATAAAACGCACTGGCGGATAAATTTTCACTCAGGCCGAGCGACAGGCTGAGCATATTAACCGGCAATAAAGCTTCTTTGATTTCCACACCGGGACGGGTAATAGCGTTCACATCGACCGGGTTGATGATATTAATACCACCCTGAATAAAGGTACTTTCACCCCAGCTTAATACCTGGCGGCCGAGGCGCACATCCAGCATGCGCTCACCCAGTTCAAATTCACCCCAGGCGTAGGCATCCATCAGGGCGGCGCCGGAAAATTTTGCCAGCGGGTCAAAGCCACTGTCGTCAAATTCTTTAAAACGGCCTTCGCCATTTTTCAGTGCGTCGTCGTACCAGTATTTTCCGCGCACAAACAGACCCATATTGTCGTGGGTGAGAGCCACTTCGGTGCTGCCTTTAATAATGCGCGAAACAGCATCGCCGGCTTTAAAATTCTGCCGGCCGTCATTGCCATTGATACCGCCGGCATGACCACCATAGGCGGTTGGCAGCAGATCTTTATCGGGATTTACCGTGCTTACGCTGACCCCGGCCGACAGGCTGGAGCTGATGCGGGCGCTGCTGCGGCCGTCTTCGGACTGGTAGCTGGCGGCAAAGCTCTGGCTGGTACCTGCCAGCATGACAGCCAGCGCCAGAGGCTGCAGAATTTGGGCAGATGCCGGATGCAACGATGATGCTGCATGATCACAGGAATGTCTCATACATGGATGCCTTGTATTGTTATAGTCGTTATACGGAATGCCGGCGGCAGACCGGATTCGCTAAGATAGCCGGAGTCGTTCATACTTTCTGTGCACAGAAAGCCGCGTTTTTGTCATTGCCGGACAGGAAAACTGAATGCAGACCAACCCCCATGAACTGGGCCATACCACCATTGCCACCTGGGCACTTGCCATTGAGCGCGCCTTATTGGCGGCGAGTGTTGATCCTTTACCGCTGTTTGCCGCGGCGGGAATTCCCCATGACATCATCAGCGATGCCGAACAGCGCATTCCGGTGGCGAATATGTGGAAACTCTGGCGTGCTGCGGTGGAAAAAACCGGTAACGATGCCTTTGGTCTGGAAGCGGCGGAATATATGTTTCCGACCTATCTCAATGCCCTGCTGTTTGCGATGCAGGCCAGCGCCAGCCTGCGCGAATGTGTCGGCCGGCTGCAGCGTTATGCCAAGGTGGTAACGACCATCGCCGATATACAGGTTACAGAGCAGAGTACCGAGCAGGGCAGAGAGCTATGGATATCACTGGATTCCGATAACAGCGGCAGCGATCAGCGCCCCCATCAGCCGGTCGATGCCTTTGTGGCGGTGCTGACCCGTCTGTTGGCCGATCTCCTGCGTCAGGGCAAAGAAGGCGCTTTGCGCGGTATTCACCTGCAGCGCCCTGAGCCTGCAAACGTACAGCGTTTCCGCGAGTTTTTTGATTGTCCGCTGCAGTTTTCGCAGAGCGATAATCTGCTGATGCTGGATGCTGCACTGCTCGATCAGCCACTGCCCAGCGCTAATTCCACCATTGCCCTCATGAATGATCAGCTGCTGAACGAATATTTAAGCCGGCTGAATAATGAGAGTGTCAGTTTGCGGGTCCGCAAAGAAATTATGGCATTGCTGGGCACCGATCAGCTGACTCAGGACGCGGTGGCGGAGCGGTTAAATATGAGCAGCCGCAACTTGCACCGTAAGCTGGCCGATGAAGGAGCATCGTTTAAGGAATTACTGGATGTCATCCGTAAAGATCTGGCGTTGCGCTATCTGGGAGTTTCGGATATGAGCCTGAATGAAGTGACCTACACGCTGGGCTTTATCGATCAGAGCAGTTTCAGCCGTGCCTTTAAACGCTGGACCGGGCAAACGCCCGGCCAGTACCGCAAAGAGCATAAAAAATAGCCGCAGTTTCCTGCGGCTTTTTTATCAGTTGCTGACTTTCTGAATACCCGGAAGGTACTGGATCAGGGTGTCCGGATTGCGGGTTTTTTCATCCGGCAGATAAATCCGGTAGTTAATACGGAATAATCCTTTGCCTGGTGACGGTAACCAGTTGCCTTCGTGGCCCTGTGGTGCCTGACTCTGAATATAAATAGTCAGCGAACCATCAGCGTTGTATTTCAGCTCCGGATTACGATCACCAATGGAATAGCGGTTAATTTCGTTTTCAACCAGCTGGAAATTGGTACCGTACATGGTCAGCGACCAGAAGCCTTTTTCCTGCAGTTGCGGAATCTGATCCTTATTAAAGTGCAGGATATAACGGTCACTGCCTTCCAGCAGCTGGCCGGTGCCATCTTCGTAGGTGCTGAAGTACACACCTTCTTCGCGGTCGTGCACCATCAGGCCTTCAAGAGCACCTTCGGCACGGTTTATAAAGTGATATCCGTAGCTGCCTTCATGCAGGTTATTCCAGCGGGTAGCATAAGGTGTTCCGCGGTATTTTACTTTCCAGGTCATCAGGTCTTTGCTGTCATCCAGAGCGCGTTTCAGACCCTTTTGCGTGGCTGGATGCAGGTTTTCAGCAATAAAAGGTTTACCCAGTTCAATACCGATGCTCTGGAACATACCGACCACATCGCGCTGGTGTTTGCGTGGTGGGTTTTCATTCATCAGATCGGTCATCTTTTCAAAAAATGCCAGATCGCCATCGTAGTCTTTGCGTTCCATTGTGACGGTTTTAACTTTGCCGAAACCGTCTTTCTGACTCCAGAAACTCAGGCCAGTGGTATAAACCTGTTTCTGAATATCCAGAACTTTTTCCATATCCCCCAGCTTGCCTTTTTCCACACCGTAACGCAGGGCAATGGCGATGGTGTTGGTGGGGGCACGACGCAGTTCTACGCCGTCAGGCACTGTTCCCTGCCAGTCCGGGCCGGCAAACATATAGTGACCGCCTTTACCTTTGGTGGCGCGGGTGCCGATATAAGGCATATTTTCCAGATACGCATCGACAACCTGTGCGCTCCAGTAGCGGTCTTCAATATCGGGCAGAGTAACGATGATTGGCTCATCTTTCAGCTCCAGCAAAATACCGCTGTACACGGTATCGTTGTTGGGCGTGTAGGGCAGGCTGTCGTCAGAGGTTGCCAGCTTGGTCATGTGACCAAAGGTATTAATCGGAGCGCATGGACAGATTTTGCGTTTCATCACGAAATTCAGTTTGGTTTCGTTCAGGCGCAGACGACGCTCGCGGTCGGTGATGGTCAGCGGCAGACCATAGACATAGGCCTGCAGGCCCAGCGAGTAGGCCCAGTTTTCACGGGCTTTATCATCACGGAGTTTGATTTCGGTGGCGGTCAGTCCGGCATCCGGATTCTTTTTCTGCAGGTTCGGACCTTTGATAACAACGTAGCCGGCGCCAATGGCGGCTGCGGTAAGTGCTACCAGAAAAATCTTCAGCTTCATGGAGTATTCCGTTTGTTATTGGAAGAATAGGAAGCTGTATTGTCAAAGCACCGGCGTTTGTTTTCTCCGCCCAGTCAGACTGATTTTTGACTGGCGCAGACAAAAGTGAGCCGGAATAACCCGTGCATCATTCCGGCGGGGAAGAAAGATTAACCTGTGCCGCGCAGTAAATTAGCCACACCCGCGCGCACTTCGGCGACCAGTTCGGCTTCATCGAGACCGCAGACCTGACCGTTATCGACCACTACACGGCCATTAATCAGCGAATATTTTACGCGTATCGGTTCGGCACATAACAGCGGTGCAATCACTTCGCTGTGTACCCCGGCAAAACGCGGTGAGCCGATATCGTACAGCACCAGATCGGCAGCTTTGCCGACGGCAATATCGCCACAGTTATTCAGCCCTAATAATTGCGCACCGTTATGGCTGCCCCAGCGGATTATCTGTTCGGCACTGGTCGCATCGGCACCGTTAACGGCGCGGTGTAAAAGCCAGGCGAGATTCAGCTCCTGAATCATAGAACCGGATTCAGCTGAGGCGGAGCCATCCACCCCGAGGGTGATGTTCATTCCGGCCTGCTCCATCGCCAGCGCCGGAGCAATACCGCTGCCGAGACGGCAGTTAGAGGTCGGGCAATGGGCAATACCGGTACCGCTGGCAGCCAGTTGCTGGATGGTATATTCGTCGCTTTTTACCAGATGGGCGAACCATACATCCTTGCCCAACCAATCACAGCTGGCGGCGTAATCGATGGCACGCTGGCCGTATTTTTCCTGCGCCTGAATATCGTCGAAGCTGACCTCGAGTAAATGCGAGTGCAGTTTTAATTGCCGCTCCCGTGCCCAGGCCGCCAGTGTGCGTAAATCGCCAGGTGTGGCGGAATGCACCAGACTGGTGGGCGCGACGACTAAGCGGCGCATGGCGTTATCTCCGGCCTGATGATATTGCCGGTAGCTGCGTTCCATGCGCTGCATCACCAGCTCAACATTTTCCGGCTGTATACCATGTTTAAGCATGCCTTTATGGCTGCCCTGTACCGTGGCGCTGCCACGGCACAGTACCAAACGGATTCCCAGCTCATCGGCCGCGGCCCAGACGGCGTCTTCCACTTCCGGGCTGGAGCCGGCATGGTACAGATAATGGTGATCGGCACAGGTGGTTGCGCCAGAGCGCAGCAATTCATAAAGACCGAGACGGGCGGCGTGATACATTAATTGCGGTGAAATTTTCGGCCAGAAACGATAAGGCACTGACCCCAGCCAATCGCCTAACGCCTGATTTAAACCTTCCGGTACGCCTTTTAAAACAGACTGCGCCAGATGATGATGGGTATTCACCAGCCCAGGCCAGACCACGCAGCCGCTGGCATCAATAACCTGTTCATCGTCAGTGGGCAGCAGTTGGTTGCCGATGCCAGTAATAACACCATCACGGATGCGGATATCCGTTGGTACGGCCGGGTTTGAATGATTGACTGAAATCTGAGATTCGTGGTGAGTGTGCGATTCGGGCGCACAATAAATGGCGCGGGCATTGCGGATCAGGGTGTTCATAGCGGCTCCTTTAAACTGCAAAGAGCAATGTCCCGGAGGCTGATGCCTTTCCTGACCGCTTATACTCTTGAAACGTTTCTTCTAAACTTTGAAATACAGTGGCTTTTTATTGAACGTTTAAAGTTAGCGCAATGCAATTCTATTTCCAATTATTTTTGAGTAGCGCTGTAGCCGTTTCTGCGGCATCCACCGGATATTGTTTCGTGCTCTGATTTTGAGTTCACGGGTTTTGGATTTTATGCGCAAAAATAAAGCATCTGGATTGATGCTGCATTTATTTGGTGCGGATAGGCGTCGGTTGTTCTGGATAAACGCGCTGGCGCCGCGCACTGACTGGTTGGCACAGCGGTTGCTAAAGATATTGTGTACATGTTTTGAGTAGAAGCAGTCAGGGATTGAAGATCGTTTCAATCCACGGGTCATTGCTCACTGTACGGCGGATAGTTATCTGCGGCCGGAGAACGGACGCAGGGTAAGCCGGTGCAGTGATGAAAAGACCAATGACAATCAGAAAAATCTGAACATACTCAGTGCAAACATATTCAGTTCGATATTGTCATTCAGACCTCGTCTTTTCTCTTCTTCGCACGCTTCTTACCCCTGCTTTTCTGGTTATCGGATAACTGCCTGATCGGTTCGGCAAACAGATACGACTGTTTGCTTTCATACTCAGGAGTGAACGATGAAAAAAACATTGCATAAAAACGTTAAACCCTCTTTTGCGAAACGCGGACTTCTGCCTGCATTCAGCTTATTGCTGGCGTTAAGCAGTATGACCGCAATGGCGGCGGATAAAGTCAACTTCCAGCTTGATTGGCTGCCCGGCGGTGATAAAGCACCGGTGTACGTTGGTCTGCAACAAGGTTTTTTTGCCGAGCAGGGGCTGGACGTTAAGGTCGCACAGGGGCGCGGCTCGCACGATGCTATTACCAAACTGGCAACGGGCAATGCGGATATTGGCCTGTCGGATCTGGTGGCATTGCTACAGGCAAAAGCCGCTGAGAATGTCCCGGTTTCTGCCGTCTACTCGGTATTTTCAGAAGCGCCGCATGCCTTCTTTGTGCGCAGCGATTCCGGTATTAACAGCGTAACGGATGTGGCTGGTAAGAAAGTCGCCACGGCACCCTTTACATCTTCCAATGTTTTTTTATCGTTACTGTTGAATGTTAACCGTGTCGATGAGAGTTCAATTACGTTGCTGAAAGCTGATCCGGGCGCGCTGAACCCAATGCTGTTAACCGGCAATACCGATGTGGTGATCTCCTGGATTACGGATTCTGAAGTGTATAAATCACAGGCGAAAGAGGCCGGAAAAACCCTGACCATTCTTCCTTGGTATGACGCCGGTCTGGAATTTTATTCAACCGCGATTGTTGCTTCTGATCGTTTTTTAAGTGAACGCCCGGATGTTGCAAAACGCTTTATTAAAGCCTATGCCAAAGCCATTGATTATACCTTTAAGCACCCTAAGGAAAGTGCCGCCGCGGTTAAGGCTGCAGTACCTGAAGTGGATGCAACGGTTGCAGAAGCAACCATCCGTTCGATTAACGGCTTAGTGTATAACGAAGCCAGCAGCAAAGCGGGGCTTGGTCAGTTTGATGCCGAACGTTTAGCCACTACCTGGAATTGGACGGCAAAAGCACAGGGGCTGGAAAGCGCAAGTTTTGACCCGGAGCAGGCTATAAAACGCGGTTTTATCCCGGAAGTCAGCCTGAGCAGTGCGGAATAAATGTAATGAATCTGGAGTATAAGCAGCAGGACAGCGCATGATGCTGTCCCGGCATTGCTCCATGGTCTGTGTATCTGATGCTGCTAAAGCGGTGTCAAATACCGATAATTGACTCTGGAGAAACAGAAATGAATAACACCACTCATCAAAAAGATCATGATAATACAAACACCGCCTATGGATTACAGGAACTGAAATTTGAGAGCACCATCGGTGGGATGGGGCAGGAAAATAATCAGCGTACGGTGCCGTTAATCGATTTAACCAACTTTGAACAGAATCGCGATAAGATTCGCGAGCAGTTATGGCATGCGGCGACGGATATCGGTTTCTTTCAATTGGTTAATCACGGTATTGATGTGGCCACGGTGCGTGAAGCCTTTGCATTATCTGAGCAATTTTTTGCATTAAGCACAGAAAACAAAGCACGCTTCCCATTAAAAGAAGGCCTTAACGCCGGTTGGGAGTTTATGGCGCAGGTACGTCCTTCAACCGGTACGGCTGATCAGAAAGAGTCGTATCAGATTACGTTGCCGCATATGGATAATCTGTGGCCAAATCAGGTTCTGGTGCCTGAGTTTCAGCGTATTCTGCTCGATTTCGAACAACGGGCCTGGCAGTTAGGCATGCAGGTTTTATCCTGTTTTGCCGAAAAACTGGGTTTTGCGCAGGACTTCTTTACTCAGGCTCATCGCCGCGATTCGGCCGACTATCAGAGTACTCTGCGCTTGCTGCATTATTTACCGTTGGACGAGGGCGTTGAACCTGAAGCGGGGCTCTGGCGTGCCGGAGCACATACCGATTTTGACTGTCTGACCATGGTTTTTCAGAAAACCGGTCAGGGAGGTCTGCAAGTATGTCCTGGTAAAGAAGCTATGCAGCGTCAGGAATGGACCAGCGTTATTCCGCAGGACGACATTATTACCTGCAATATCGGCGATATGTTAATGCGCTGGAGCGACGATAAACTGAAGTCGACCCTGCACCGGGTGCGTATGCCCAAACCCGATGAAGCCCATGGCCCACGTTACAGTATGGCGTTTTTCTGTCAGGCCAATAAAGATGTGATGATTCAAGGGCCAGAGCGAAAGTACGCTGAAATTTCAGCCCGAGATTATTTATTGCAACGGATTAATGCCAATTTTTCTGCCGCTAAGGCGGCTGAAAAATAAGTCTGAGTGAGGAGAAAATACAGTATAAGGATGACTGTATTTTCGTTCTTAATAAGTCTGTCATAACCGTAGATGGCGTTAATCTGTCGGTTATGACAGGATTCTATATACTTTTTTGGATTGATCAGTTTTCTTATATCTCTTCTGATTATTTCGCAATTCTTTAGCTACTGTCATACATGACTTATTGGCTTAATCTTCGGTATTCATTAATCCGATGATTTCACTCAGGTTTTTCTCCGCCCCCGAACATTGGCCGCAAGAGTCATAGAATCAATCCGGATAACCAATTTTTATTTAGCGTTAGTGGTTATTAATCAGACCGGATGATTCCGGCACTGCCCGTTTTGTCTCATTGAGGTTGTGGCCGGTTACGGTCTTTACTGTATAAAAAATAAAGAGGAGCTGATTGCGCTTTGCTGCGCCAGATATCAGTAACAGCAGCGATGCGTGACCGGGCTCTGGCAAAATGGATGTTGTTGCGGAGGTGGTTATGACGGGAGCCTGGCTCAACCGGATATTACATGCCGTGTTATGGATATCTGTCGTCTTTTTCAGCCATCCGTTGCTGGCCAAAAACCTCTATGGCGACAGCAGTCTGAATCTTCCCGTTGGTGTTACCCATATGAGCCGCGAAGTATATTCGCTACACATGATCATATTCTGGATCTGTGTAGTGATTGCGGTTGTGGTATTCGGAGTGATGTTCTGGTCGTTGGTTCGCTATCGTAAAAGTAAAGGAGCCAGGGCGGCGCACTTTCATGAAAACACATGGGTTGAATTACTCTGGACAGCCATTCCTCTGATCATTCTGGTCTTGATGGCGATTCCGGCAACCGCCACGTTGCAAAAAATTTACGATACCAGTGAAGCAGAAATGGATGTGATGATAACCGGCCACCAATGGCGCTGGCATTACGAATATTTAGGACAGGATGTCAGCTTCTTTTCCAATCTTTCGACACCGCCTGAACAGATCAGCGGCGCTGAACAAAAAGGCGAAAATTATCTGCTGGAAGTGGATCAGCCCCTGGTGCTGCCGGTCGATACCAAAGTCCGTCTGCTGCTGACGTCGAACGATGTTATTCATTCCTGGTGGGTGCCGCAGCTAGCGGTTAAAAAAGATGCCATCCCTGGTTTTGTTAACGAAAACTGGACAAAAATTGATGAACCCGGAATTTATCGTGGGCAGTGCACAGAACTCTGTGGGCGTCTGCATGGGTTTATGCCAATTACCGTTAAAGCCGTCAGCAAAGAGGAATACCAGCTTTGGCTGAGCGAACAAAAGCAACAGGCTGCCGAAAAAGCTGCCGGTAACGAACGTGAATGGACTCTGGCCGATTTAATGACCCAGGGCGAAAGCGTTTACAACACCTATTGTGCCGCCTGCCACATGGTGAACGGGCAGGGTATTCCACCGGCATTTCCGGCGCTGGCCGGTAGTCTGGTGGCATCGACCGCTGAAGGTCGTGCGACTCATATCGAGCGTGTGCTGTACGGCAAATCAGGTACCGCAATGGCGGCGTTTGGCAGCACTTTATCAGCGGCTGATATTGCTGCAGTCATTACCTATGAACGCAATGCTTTTGGCAATAATACCGGCGATATCATTCAGCCTGCCGAAATAAAAAAACAGCTTAAGCCAACTGAATAATCCGCATGTGACGCACGTACAAGTGCACATGGAACACTGGCGAGGTGAGTCATGACGAGCAACAGTTACAGCAGCGCAACCGAGCACGCCCATGAGCCACAGCTCCGTGGGCTTAAACGCTGGTTGCTGACAACCAATCACAAAGAAATTGGCACCTTATATCTCATTTTCTCTCTGACCATGTTTTTTATTGGCGGTACGATGGCACTGGTGATCCGGGCCGAGCTTTTTCAGCCGGGTTTACAACTGGTGCAGCCGGAATTTTTTAACCAGATGACCACTATGCACGGTCTGATCATGGTGTTTGGTGCGGTTATGCCAGCCTTCGTCGGGTTAGCAAACTGGATGGTGCCATTGCAGATTGGTGCGCCGGATATGGCTTTGCCACGGCTTAATAATTTCTCTTTCTGGTTGTTGCCGCTGGCATTTTCGCTGCTGCTTTCAAGTTTGTTTATGGAAGGCGGTGGCCCGAATTTCGGCTGGACTTTCTATGCACCGCTGTCGACGACTTACGCGCCGCCATCGACTAACTTTTTTATTCTGTCGATTCATCTTGCCGGTATCAGCTCTATTCTTGGGGCAATCAATATCATCGCCACCATTCTTAATATGCGTACGCCGGCAATGAAACTGATGGATATGCCACTCTTTGTCTGGACCTGGCTGATCACCGCCTTTTTATTACTGGCGGTGATGCCGGTGCTGGCGGGTGTGGTCACCATGATGTTGCTGGATATTAATTTCGGCACCAGTTTCTTTAATGCCGCCGGTGGCGGTGATCCGGTGTTATTCCAGCATCTGTTCTGGTTTTTTGGCCATCCGGAAGTGTACATCATGATCCTGCCGGCTTTTGGTATCGCTTCTATGATTGTGCCGGCCTTTGCCCGTAAGCGGTTATTCGGTTACCGCTCTATGGTTTATGCCACCGCATCCATTGCCATTCTGTCGTTTGTGGTTTGGGCGCACCATATGTTTACCGTGGGACTGCCGCTGGCAGCACAGTTATTTTTTATGTATGCCACGATGCTGATTGCGGTACCGACCGGGGTGAAAGTATTTAACTGGGTGGCGACGTTGTTTCATGGGTCTATCAGTTTTGAAGTGCCTATGCTGTTTACCCTGGCCTTTATTGTGCAATTTACCATTGGCGGTTTATCGGGGGTTATGCTGGCAATAGTGCCGGCAGATTATCAGTATCACGACACCTATTTCGTGGTGGCGCATTTCCATTATGTGCTGGTGCCGGGTGCGGTGTTCGCCATCATTGCCGGGGTGTATTACTGGTTGCCGAAATGGACCGGATATTACCCGGACGAAACGCTGGGGCGCTGGCATTTCTGGCTGTCGGTGATTGGTGTGAATTTAACTTTCTTCCCGATGCATTTTTCCGGATTGGCCGGTATGCCGCGGCGTATTCCGGATTATGCACTGCAGTTTGCCGATTTTAATCTGTTGTCGTCGCTGGGGGGCTTCCTGTTTGGGCTATCACAATTATTGCTGGTCTGGGTTGTGGTGCGCTGTGTCCGTGGTGGTAAACCGGCACCCGATAATCCCTGGGAAGGGGCAGAGGGACTGGAGTGGACTGTGCCCAGTCCGGCACCGCTGCATACCTTCTCTACCCCTCCGGAATTTATTCCGGAGCGCGATTCACCGAGCCGGGCATAACCATGAACAGCCTGTCACTCAGGACTCAGCAGCAGGGGATACGCCGCACTCTGTGGTGGCTGCTGTTGATGCTGTGCGGCAGTGTGGCATTTACCGTGGCGCTGGTCCCTCTTTACGATGTTTTTTGTGAGCTGACCGGGATTAATGGCAAAGGCGTTAATTCTGCCCAGGTATTGCAATCTACGGGCATTGATCAGCAACGTAATGTTGAAGTGCAAATGGTGACCCGTACCGCCGCCGGAATGAATTGGCATTTTTCTGCAACGCTGAGCCATAAAGCCGTTCATCCGGGAGAGATTCATCAGATGTGGTTCCGTATGCAGAACCTTGGCCGTACAACGGGGCGTGCGCATGCAGTGCCCAGTATCAGCCCGGCGGAAGCTTCCAATTATTTTTTAAAGCTGGAATGTTTTTGTTTTAACGATCAGCAGCTGGCTGCCGAAGAAGTTCTGGAAGTACCTGTAGTTTTCCAGATCCGATCGGATTTACCCGAAGATCTGCATCGGTTGACGCTGGCTTATACCCTGTATCCGCAAACGGGCCCCTGAGATCAGGACTGGGAGGTTGCAATGAGTGGTTCCTATTACGTGCCGGCCAGCAGTAAATGGCCGATTCTTATGGTGGTGGTGTTGGCTTTTTTAGCGATCGGTGCCGCATCAAGCCTGAGCTTTGGTCATGGTTTTGGATTGTTTATCGCCGGGCTGGTGGGTGTATTCGTGATGATGTTTGTCTGGTTCCGCGATGTTATTCATGAATCCCGGTCGGGTTTATATGATGCGCAGATGGACCGCTCTTTCCGCATGGGCATGGCCTGGTTTATTTTTTCTGAAATTATGTTTTTTGCCGCGTTTTTCGGAGCATTATTTTATATCAGAGTATTTGCTCTGCCCTGGCTGGACGGTGAGGGAGCAAAAGGCATCAGTGCGCTGTTATGGCCGGATTTCAGTGCCAGTTGGCCATTACTGAAAACCCCTTCCGATGCGTTTTCCGGCCCGGTTGATGTTGTCGATCCCTGGCATCTGCCGTTGCTGAATACTTTGCTGTTGGTCAGCTCCAGCATCACCCTGACCATTGCCCATCATGGGGTAAAAAAAGACCAGCGTAATAAAGCCAAATTATGGCTTTTTCTTACCCTGATTCTGGGCTTCAGTTTTCTGATTGTTCAGGGCATTGAATATGTTGAAGCCTATACCCGGTTGGGCCTGACATTACAGGCCGGGGTATATGGCGGAACCTTCTTTTTACTCACCGGATTTCACGGTGCTCACGTTACTTTAGGTGCCTGCGTATTAACGGTGATGTTCGTGCGTTTATTGCGCGGCCATTTTTCGCCGCGCTCGCATTTTGGTTTTGAGGCGGCCAGCTGGTACTGGCACTTTGTTGATGTGGTGTGGCTGGGCCTGTTTATTTTTGTCTACGTTGTTTGAACGCTGCGGGATCAGGCCGGTAATTGTCCGGAATAAAACCCATAAACCAGCAGGACTAACAGCACCAGCGCGAGGCTGACACGCCAGGTCAGTGAAGTAAGAAGACGCTGTGATTGCGAACCGTCGCGTACCAGAAAACCAGCGGCGGCCAGCAGGCTGACCAGCATGGCGGCAAACAACAACAGGATAGCGAGCTTAAGCATGGCAATTCCTCAGGTTGTGGTAACAACAGTAACCAGCACAGCAGATAAACACGCTGACAGCAAACAGCGTTGGCTGCTTTATGGTTGGTGGTGCGCCTGGCTGCTGCTGTTTGCGCTGGGGCTGGGGCTGGCCAACTGGCAATGGCAACGGGCAGAAGAAAAACGCCAATGGCAGGCGGCGCCGCGGATGACTGAAGTTAATCCGCAAACCCTGCCGCAGATGAATCAGGCTCTGCAATTACAGGGTATTTTTTATCCTCAATTTAACCGCTGGCTGGATAACCGCACGCTGGATGGTCAGGTTGGGCTGGCGCTGATTACTCCTTTGCAAAGTACCGATGGCCGCTGGTGGTTGGTAGACCGTGGCTTTGTTGCCACCGCAGGCCGTCGTACGCAACAGCCCTGGCCGCCGACACCGCTAACCGAGCAGCGCTTGCAGGGACGCTGGCAACCATGGTCGGGGCGGCGCGGTTTACTGCTTGGGGAGAATGACGATGGTCACCGTATTCAGCAGCTGCGCGCAGAGGTTTGGCCGCAGCTGAATTTACAGCCGGGTGTTGTGCATTTGCAGGAGGGTAGCTCTGGTCTGTGGTGGCAGCCGCTGGGTATCAGCCGCGAGCGGCATCTGGGATACGCCGTACAGTGGTTGTTATTGGCGTTGGTGGCGTTAATTCTGGGCTGGCGTTATCGCCCGAAATTGCGGCCGTGGCGTGGGCCTGGGCGGGTGCGGGTCGGCAGCATGAACATAACGCGGGAGGTGGCTGTGAAAAACCGGGTGAAATTACTGTTATTACTGACGCTGTTGTTTGCTCCGGTCCCGGCAGCGCTGGCCATGTGGTACTGGCAGATCGGCATTCCCGAGGCTCGCGTTGCTCATGGTGATCTGGTCGGCGACACGCCACCGCTCAGTCAGTGGGCATTATCGCCGGCCCCTGATCTGCAGGCCGGGCGCTGGCATCTGCTGTATCGCTGCGAGACGCAACCCTGTGCGCAGGATGATACTTTGTGGCGTCTGCATCGCACGCTGGGACGCGATGCTCCGCGTCTGGTGCGCTGGCAGTTGAACACGGCAGCGGCATCTGCAGCGGATGCGCTGTTACCTCCTGGTGGCAAACGACTCCGTTGGCAACCACCGGCCGGGTTGAAACACACCATTTGGCTGGCCGATCCGCAGGGCAATATTGTGCTGGCTTACAACGCTGATAACAGCACAAAAGATATTCTGCAGGATGTGCGTTACCTGTTACGGCGCAACCCGCTCAGCAACTTACAGGCTGAAGTTCTGGCATTGCAGTCGGCCGGACATAACGCTCAGGCAATGCCGGAGGAGGCGCTATGAATCATCTGAAAACACTGCGCACTCTGGCTTTGGTTGCGGCATTAACGGCTTTCACGGTGGTGATGCTGGGCGCGGCAACCCGATTGCTGGACGCCGGGTTAGGCTGTCCGGATTGGCCGGGGTGTTATGGCCGCTTAGTCGTGCCGCAGGCTCATATCGCTGCGCAATTTGCACCGCACGCGCCGTTAGAAGCAGAAAAAGCCTGGATGGAAATGATCCACCGTTATCTGGCGGCTTCGCTTGGTTTAATGGCGTTATTACTGGTGTATTTCAGCTGGCGCGCCCGCACTCAGGCACCGGGGCTGCTGCGCTGGACATCGTTACTGCTTGCTCTGGTGATTGTGCAGGGCGCGTTTGGCGCCTGGACGGTAACGCTGAAGCTGTGGCCGCAGGTGGTCACTCTGCATCTGTTGGGCGGATTCAGTTGCCTTTTACTGCTCAGTTTTATTGCCTGGCGGGTGTATCAGCCTGAGGCTGCTGCCGTGCCTTGCGCAGTAAAGCAGGAGCCAGCGACGCGGCGGCGGAACAGGCGTCCGGGAGTATTCTGGCTGGCGCTCTTACTGCTGATATTGCAAATTGCTTTAGGCGGCTGGACGTCGAGTAATTATGCCGGCATTGGTTGCATGGGGTTTCCCACCTGTAATGGCCAGTGGTGGCCGGATATGGATTTTTCCAGCGCCTTTCATCTTACCCAATCTATTGGCCCGGATTATTTATACGGCCAGCTGCATGCCAGTGCGCGCAGTGCGATCCAGTGGACACACCGGCTGGTGGCGCTGGCGTTGGGGCTGGCACTACTGGGTCTTTATTGGCAAGCGGGACAAAGTGAACAAGCAGGGCAACGTGAGCAAGCAGGGCAGCGTGAATTTGTGGCGCGGCGGCGGGCCGTGCTTTGCTGTGCCGGTCTGTATTTGCTGCAAGTGACTCTGGGCATTGTGCTGGTGATCTGGTCATTACCTTTTCCGCCGGCTTTGCTGCATACCGCCGGTGCGGCGTTATTAATGCTGGCGCTGGTGTACTGCGGCCTGGTCTGGTTGCGGCCGGGTGAACCGGCAAATCAAAGGCAGAAAGCCTGGCATCTGGTGGAGGACGTGATATGAGCGAATTGGTATTAGCGGGTAAAAATACCGGACTGGTCAGCCGCCCGCAGTGGCGTGATTTCTGGGAGCTGGGTAAGCCACGGGTCGTACTGGTGATGCTGGTCTGCGCCCTGGTCGGCATGGTTCTGGCGACACCGGTATTACCGGATATCGGACGGGTGGTTTATGCCACGCTGGGGATTGCGATGGCAGCGATGGGAGCAGCGGCCTTTAACCATTTGCTGGATCAGCGGCTTGACCGTTTAATGCTGCGTACGTCAAAACGTCCGCTGGCACAGGGACGTATTCCGCCCTGGCAGGCAGCGCTTTATGCCAGCCTGTTGTCACTGTTGGGGTTGAGCTTGTTGTGGTTGGAAGTGAACCCGTTAACATCGGTGCTGACGGCGGCTGCGCTGTTGGGCTATGCGCTGATTTATACCCGTTTTTTAAAACATGCCACGCCGCAGAATATTACCATTGGCGGACTGGCCGGAGCGGCGCCACCGTTACTCGGCTGGACGGCAATCACCAATCGTGTGGAAGCCGATGCATTGCTGCTGGTGCTGATTATTTTTGCCTGGACGCCACCGCATTTCTGGGCGCTGGCGATTCATAAACAGGATGAATATCGTCGCGCCGGTGTACCGATGCTGCCGATTACTCATGGTGAAGGTTTTACCCGTTTACAGATCTGGCTGTACGCCTGGCTGACGGTGGCGATGACACTGATGCCTTATGTCAGCGGTATGTCGGGGCTGGTGTATCTGTTGTTAATGGTGCCGCTGAATATCCGTTTTATACAGATTAACTGGCGGGTATGGCGAGCCACTTCGGCGCAGGCACCGATTCAGGCATTCTGGTTTTCTATCCGTTATATTCTGTATTGTTTTGCCGCGCTGTTACTGGATCATTGCTTACCGGTATTTTAAAGCACCTCTGAATTATTCAGAGGTGCTTTAAGTAAATAACGTCAGTCATGCAGCCGGGCGACGGCGCCCTGAATCCACTGGGCCAGTTCTTCAGCTGGCATATGGGGGTCGAGTACGCCCAGCATCTGGCCGTAGCTGCTGCTCAATAATAACTGCGCAGAATGATCCATGCTGTATTCCAGCGCGCCTTCCTGCACGACTTTGCGATAATAAATACCGAAAAATTTTGTCAGTTGTTGCAACTGTTCAGCATCGGGCTGTACGCCAATAATGGCGGTGTGAAAGTGTCGGGTATAGGGACGCAGTTCATCAATGCTGTCGCGCTCGGGGTCGACAGTGATAAACAATGGTTGTACCTGCCGGATGGTTTCGGCTGGTAATTGCTGCAGTGCCTTGCTGACGTTCATCAGGGTGGTGGGGCAAATATCCGGGCAATGGCTGAAACCAAAAAACAGCAGCAGAAGCTGGTTATCAAAATCGCTTAAGTGACGTTCGCCAGCGGTTGTTTTTAAGCTCAGCTGGCGCAGCTGTTCAGCTTCGGCCCGGGTTTGTGGCAGTGGTGAAAACTGATTGCCGGCCGTGGGAGAGTTGTCGCAGGCACTCAGCAATAATAACGTCAGTATCAACCATCCTTTAAGCATACCGCCTCCTGATAACTTTTTATTGGTAAAAGCCTGCATCAGGTATAGCAGATTAACCCCATCCGGGTATTCATTGTGCGGTGATTAATCCGTTATTTTGCCGCTGCCCTGAAGCTCCTTAAGATTTTGCATCCATCAGAATCTGCAGTGCCTGAAGACGTTTTTCCCGGTCAAAAATATCGTTGGTAAACATTAACTCATTCACCGGCATCTGACTGACCAGCGCCTGCAATTTGGATTTTATGCTGGCTGGCCCACCCGTTACGGATAACGCCAGAAATGCATCTACCTGTGCTTTGATCTGCGCATTCCAGATACCTTCCATGCTTTCTACCGGCGGTGGCAGATAGAGTGGCTGCCCCTGCATTAACGCCATAATCCGCTGCTGACTGCTGGTGGCTAAAAAACGTGCTTCGTCATCGCTGGTGGCGGCAATCAACGGCAGACATAAAATGACATGCGGTTGTTGCAGCGTAGCTGATGGCTGGAAACGATGACGGTAAAGGGCGATCGCCTCACGTGCCAGACGCGGAGCAAAATGTCCGGCAAAGGCGTAAGGCAGACCACGCTCAGCGGCCAATTGCGCGCTGAATAAACTGGAGCCTAACAGCCAGATTTCTACCGCACTGTTGGCACCGGGGTAAGCTTTAACGCGCTTGTGTGCGCCATCGGCTCCCAGCAGGGTCTGTAATTCCTCCACTTCCTGCGGGAAGTGTTCGGCGCGCATATCGTCACGGCGTAAAGCCCGGCTGGTCAGCGGATCGGTACCGGGGGCACGGCCAAGGCCCAGGTCAATACGGCCGGGATACAATGCATCCAGTGTACCGAACTGTTCGGCGACAATAAGCGGCGGGTGATTAGGCAGCATAATGCCCCCGGAGCCAACGCGGAGACGTTGCGTGCGTGCTGCGACCTGACCAATCAGCACTGCGGTGGCGCTACTGGCGACCCCTTCCATATTGTGATGCTCGGCCAGCCAGAAGCGGTTAAAGCCCAGCGTATCGGCATGCTGGGCGTAGTCGAGCATGGATGCCAGCGTCTGAGCTACGTTGAAGCCTTCCGGTACCGACGCCAGCTCCAGCAGAGAAAAAGGAATGTCGGCCAGTGAGGTCATAATGCAACCCGCCATGAATAGGATGAAAGGCTCACAGGGTGCCACACTGCAGCGGGCAGGTCTGCGTGATGTTGAGGAAAGCTCTGTTGCAAAAATCTGATGGAATAAACAACGCCCGCAGTGCGGGCGTGTTATCAGGCTTGCAGAGCAACACTCAATGCCGGATCAGAAGAATCCCAGCGGGCTGGTGCTGTAGCTGACCAGCAGATTTTTGGTCTGCTGATAATGCTCCAGCGCTTTTTTGTGGGTTTCGCGGCCGATACCGGATTTTTTATAACCACCGAAGGCGGCGTGTGCCGGATAGGCATGGTAGCAGTTGGTCCAGACCCGGCCAGCCTGAATATTACGGCCCATGCGGTAAGCCAGATTCATATCACGCGTCCAGACACCGGCACCCAAACCAAACTCGGTATCGTTGGCTATGGCCAGTGCCTCGGCTTCGTCTTTAAAGGTGGTCACGCTGATTACCGGGCCGAAAATTTCTTCCTGGAAAATACGCATATCATTTTTGCCGAACAGCAGCGTTGGCTGAATGTAATAGCCTTTGCTGAGATCGCCGTTTAACGCTTCGGCATTACCACCGAGCAGCACTTTAGCGCCTTCGGTTTTGCCGATGGCGATGTAATTCATAATGCGTTCGTACTGTTCCGCTGAAGCCTGTGCGCCAACCTGAGTATCGGTATCCAGTGGATTACCGCGGATGATTTTTCCGGCACGTTCAACCACCAGTTCAATTAATTGATCGTAAACCGATTCCTGAATCAGTGCCCGTGACGGACAGGTACAGACTTCACCCTGATTAAAGAAGGCCAGTGTAATACCTTCCACGCACTTGCTCAGGTAATCATCTTCGTGTTGCACCACGTCTTCGAAATAAATGTTCGGTGATTTTCCGCCCAACTCAACGGTGCTTGGAATTAATAAATCGGCGGCACATTTCAGAATATGCTGGCCCACCGGAGTGGAGCCGGTAAAGGCAATTTTGGCAATACGCTGGCTGGTGGCCAGCGCCTGACCGGCTTCTTCGCCGATGCCGTTGACAATATTCAGTACGCCGGGTGGCAGCAGGTCACCGATCAGTTCCATTAAAACCAGAATGGATGCGGGCGTTTGTTCGGCCGGTTTCATCACCACACAGTTGCCACCGGCCAGTGCCGGGCCGAGTTTCCAGGCGGCCATTAACAGCGGAAAATTCCACGGAATAATCTGACCGACAACGCCCAGTGGTTCGTGGATATGATACGCCACGGTGGTTTCGTCGATTTCTGCCATGGTGCCTTCCTGCGCGCGCAGACAACCGGCGAAATAACGGAAGTGATCCACCGCCAGTGGAATATCGGCGGCCAGGGTTTCGCGTACTGCTTTGCCGTTATCCCAGGTTTCGGCTACGGCCAGCATTTCCAGATTCTGTTCCATGCGGTCAGCAATGCGCAGCAGAATATTGGAGCGTTCGGTAGCGGAGGTCTTGCCCCAGGCCGCTGCCGCATTGTGGGCTGCATCCAGCGCCAGTTCGATATCGGCGCCATCGGAACGTGGCACCTGACAGAACACCTGACCATTGACCGGGCTGATGTTGTCCATATAGCGGCCGTTAACCGGTTTAACCCAGTCACCACCAATGTAGTTCTGATACTGGCTTTTAAAGCTGACGACCGAGCCGGTTAGTCCGGGGTTGGCATAAATCATGGCGTTCTCCTTGTTATTGTTCACACGCAAGCCTTGGACTTTTGTCTGGGCTTAGCGGGTTGTGTGAGTTCAGGCTATGTGATCTGATGATTAGCCACTTGCCTGAGCGTCTGAATCACTGTGCTGAGCGTCCATGCTGTTTAACCTCGGCCGGAATGTTGTCAGCGATGGACATAAGGCATGGCCGGAAGGCCCGCATAACAAGCAGATAAAAAATAATTAAAACAAAGAGATACCGCACCAATATAAGCGGTAACAGGAGGTCAGAATGCGCGATTCAGGTCTGGCAGCTCAGGCGGCGTTTAACCGTCGTAATCTTGTTCGTGGTTCTGGCCCGCAGCAGCTGGTGGAGAACCGCACGGTCTTTGCAAGCCATGGCGCTGAACTGTCAATCTACGACACTTTTGCCTCTGCAGAAAAAGTCCGCCTCGATGCGGAAGAAATTCTTTACTGCGGCATGATCAGCGGCAAAAAAGTACTGCACGGTAAACATCATTTTAATTCGGCTTTTTTACCCCATGAATCTTTTGTCATGGCGCCGGGAGAAACCGTTGCCATTGATTTCCCCGAGGCAACCCTCGATAACCCGACCAGCTGTTTAACCCTGGGTATCAGCCGTGAGCGGTTGCGTGATGTCTGTGATCAGCTCAATCAGAAAAATCCGTTACCGAAAGAACTGGGCAGCTGGCGACCGCATGATGATCATGTGTTGCATCTGTTTCATACCGAGGCAACGCAACAATTACTGGAACGTATCGTCGGCAGTTTTGTGCATAACGATGATGACCGTGATCTGGTACTGAACCTGGGCGTTACCGAATTATTAACCCGCATGCTGCGCCAGCAGGGGCGTAATTTTTTACTGAATTGCGCGCGCCATGACCCGACCTTAAATGCTCTGACAGAAACGGTTCGTTATATTGATGATCATCTGGCGGAAACCGTTGATATTGAGCAACTGTGCCGTATCGCCTGCATGTCGCGCAGTAAGTTTTATCAGCAGTTCCGGCATGTGATGGGGACCGGGCCGATGGAATATATCCAGCAGCGCCGCCTTGAGCGGGCGCGGGAATTACTGCAGAGCGGCCGTTCTGTTACAGAAGTCTGCTATGACGTCGGCTATGTGAATGCCAGCCACTTTACCCGCCGTTTTCATCAGCAGTATGGTGTGTCGCCCAGAGATTATTTAAAACTGCATCAGGTTAAGATGGTTTCTGCCTGAAATCTTTTAGAGCCTGTTTAATTAGTGTTAACAGGCCTTGGCCACTTTGCGGAAAATCACCACCCTCGGACTGTCGCGCCAGACAATCTCCAGATCATAATGCCGGGCAATCCAGTCCGGCGTTTTTTCCTGCATAAACACCACATGGGTTGGATCGCGGGTGTAATGCCAGCGCGAAAAATATTCTGCATCTGTCCAGCGGCTGGTCATTAAACCGAGATAACCCCCTTCGCGCAGTAAACCACTCAGTCTGCTCAGCTCGGCGTGCGGATTATGAAAATGTTCAAAGCACTCGGTGGCGGTAATAACATCGTACTGACTGCCTAACTGGGCTGGAAAGAAAAACGGATCGTAGTCATCGCAGGCAATACCTGCAGCCGCCAGCAGTTTTGATAATGTCGGCCCCGGCCCGCAGCCGTAATCGAGTGCCTGCATGCCCGGTGTTAATAATGGCAGCAGGGGGGTCAGCAGGTGCTGCAGAAACTGCACGTAACCGGCATCTTCAATGCTGTTTTCATGGGTGGCGTAATAAGCTTTTTCGTCATCCGCACTCAGCCATTGCTGTGGGTCGGCAAAGGCCAGTGAGCATTGGCTGCAGCTGAAGTAACGGCGTTTATCTGCACCCTGAAGTTGCTGGTGCGGACCCTGATCAGAGCACAGGGGGCAGGGCTGGGTGCAGGGTTGATTCATGCGGATTCCTTCGGTTTGAGAGAGCGCTGCGGCAGAGAGGCGGGCGGCAATATAACACTGCGCCAAGAGTGCGGCGATGGTGGAACGAAGGGAGCAATATAAACCCTGATCAGATAAACCCCAGCCAGATAAACCCCAGCCAAATAAACCCCGGCCAGGGCAGGCTGGCCGGGGATGTTTTACCTCTCAGGCGCTGCGCAATTGCTGGTTGCTGTGCAGTAACCGGCTCAGTGCGGCGATCAGGATACTGATTTCTTCCGGACTGATCGTCAGTGCCGGTAACAGGCGGATAACTTTCTGCCGTGTGACATTAATCAGTAGGCGCTCTTCCAGAAGCGCACGTCTGGTCAGATCCGGGATCGCTTCTTTCAGCTCAATACCCACCATCAGTCCGCGTCCGCGGATGGCGGCGATCTGGGGATGACCGGCCAGCGCCCGGGTTAGTCCGTCCAGTAATTGTTGGCCCAGTTCTGCCGCCCGTTCGGCCAATTGATCACGCTGCATAATAGTGGCCACGGTGTGACCGACGCGGCAGGCCAGCGGATTGCCACCAAAGGTTGAACCGTGCTGCCCCGGCGTAAACAGGCTTGCTGCCGCACCACGGGCGAGGCAGGCACCAATCGGCAGACCATTGCCCAGACCTTTGGCAAGGGTGATCACATCCGGTTGAATACCGGCATGCTGATAACCGAAGTGGCGTCCGGTGCGGCCCATGCCGGTCTGTACCTCGTCGATCATCAGCAGCCAGTTATTGGCCCGGCACAGGCGCGCCAGCGCCTGTAAATAATCACTGTCTGCCAGTCGCACGCCGCCTTCGCCCTGCACGGTTTCCAGCAGCACGGCACAGATCTGAGGGTTGCCATCCAGCGCATTCAGGGCCGTGCTGTCATTCAGTGGCAGACGCAGAAAGCCCGGCACTAAAGGCTCAAAACCCTGCTGTGCGGCCGGATTTCCGCTGGCGGTCAGGGTGGCCAGGGTGCGGCCATGAAATGCACCGTCCATAACCACAATCTGCGGTGCTGTAATCTGCCGCTGGCGGGCATGCAGGCGCGCCAGCTTGATGGCGGTTTCGTTGGCTTCGGCACCGGAATTACAGAAAAACGCTTTCTCCATTCCCGTCAGGCTGCACAGTGTGGCGGCGAGGGTTTCCTGCCAGGTTACGCCGTACAGGTTGGAGCTGTGCATCAGGGTGGCGGCCTGAGCGCTGATGGCTGCGGTAATTTCCGGGTGCGAGTGCCCCAGATTGGTTACCGCGACACCGGCCAGACTGTCGAGATACTGATTGCCCTGATCGTCCCACAGGCAGCTGCCTTCGCCGCGCACAAAATGAACCGGCAGGCGCTCATACACCGGCATTAAACAGGCTGAACTCATACTTTCTGATCCGTTGCGTCTTCATTGTAAGGTTGATAAATCACTTCCCGGCTGATCAGGCGGATGCCCTGACGCGAGGATTCAATAATGCGTTTTTCGTCGCTGGCGACCATCACTTCGGTGCGGAAACCGGCCTCCTGTGGAAAGCGGCTGCGGATCTGCTGTATCAGTTCATGCCCGGCATTGGCTGCCGATTCAAACTGGCCGAGCAGGCTCTGGTTCTGCCAGAGCAGGATCTTAAACTGGCTCATGGGTGTAATGTCTGTGTTGATCAAAGGCTTCGGCCTGGCCCAGCCAGGTATGAAAAATACGTACCCCCAGCATCTGCAGGCGCGGCCCGTGCTGGCGTGCCTGCTGGCGGATATCGGCCAGCGCAATGCCGGCCTGCTGCAGCTCACAGCAATGGCCAATCAGCCACTGCTCAATGCGGCGGTAATCGGTTTCCAGATGAAACTGCAGCGCCAGGCCATAGTCGCCGAGGGCCAATGCCTGCTGTGGGCACAGCGCCGAAGAGGCCAGTAACCGGGCTTCGGCAGGCAGCGAATATTGCTCACCGTGCCAGTGCAGTACCGGGCACTCCTTAAGCACAGCCAGTGCCGACTCCAGTCCCTCGGTACTGAGCTGAATATCGCCATAACCGATTTCTTTGTGCCCCATCGGCTGTACCGTGCCGCCCAGCGCTTTGACCATCAGCTGGGCGCCAAGACAGATGCCCAGCGTTGGCCGTTGCAGGGTCAGACGTTGCTGCAGCAACTCTGTCTCACGCGCCAGAAAGGGGTAATCCTGACCGTCATTGGCGCTGATTGGCCCGCCGAGTACGACCAGCAGATGCGCCTGCAGCAGGGCATCGTCATCAAGAAAATCAACGCCGGCATCGTAGTAGTCAATCAGATAGCCGCGCTCAATCAGCACGCTTTCCAGAATACCCAGCCCTTCAAAGGCCAGGTGGCGGATAACACAGGCTCGTTTCATCATGTCAGGCTCCTGTTTGTTCAGGCCAGTAGTAGCTGTCGGGAAGCGCCCGCGGACCAAAGATGGCCTGACCAACCCGGACGGTGGTCGCGCCTTCGTGGATCGCCAGTTCAAAATCGGACGACATTCCCATGGATAATTCGTACAGCTGATCGCCATAGCTCAGCTGTTGCTGCATCTGCTGCAGCTGTTGGCGCAGCAAAACAAAGCAGCGGCGGATACGCTGCTGATCGGTGGTCAGCGCGGCCAGCGTCATCAGGCCTTTTACCCGCAGGGTAGGAAAGGCTGTGAGCTGACGCATAAAGGCTTCCAGCTGTGCCGGTTCGAGGCCGTATTTGCTGGCTTCGCCGGAGGTATTAACCTGCACCAGCACATCCAGACAGCGTTCTTCTCGGCTCAGGCGCTTATCCAGTTCGGCGGCCAGACGCAGGCTGTCGAGGGCCTGAAACTCGCTGGCAAAGCGGGCAACGATACGGGCCTTATTGGTCTGCAGATGACCGATGACTGACCAGCGCAGATCCGTCAGGTCGGTGGTGCTCTGCGCTTTGCTCCAGGCTTCCTGCACCTTGTTTTCGCCCAGCAGGGTGCAGCCGGCGGCGTGGGCCATACGGATACGTGCCAGATCCACGGTCTTGCTGACCGGCAGCAGACGGACGCTGTCGGGCTGGCGTCCGCTGTGTTCACAGGCCTGCCGGATACGGGCGTTTACGGCCGCCAGATTGCGCTGCAGATCGTCACTGCTGAAAACCGGGCGGAAACCCTGGCTGGTGGTCGCGGTATGGTTCAAGCCTTTGCTCCTGCTGTCTGATATTCTTGCCGGCGGTGGATAACTGACCGGGTAACCAGTATGCTTTTGGTTTTTGTCCTATGTCAAAAATAATTTTGTCCTATTTATGAATATTACCGGCAAGAGCATTGCAGAGATCGTCGCCAGCATCCGGCAGCTGGTGCAGAGCGGACAGCTGGAAGAAGGCGCGTTATTGCCGCCTATCCGCGAGCTGGCAGAACAACTTGGGGTAAACCGCAATACCGTCGCGGCGGCCTATCAGCGGCTGGTCAGCGCTGGTCTGGCGGTCAGTCAGGGGCGGCGTGGCACGATGATCCGCACCCAGGCGGAAGGCGGTTTTCAGGAAGGCGCGATGCCGGATTCGCCGCTGACCGATCTGGCCAGTGGTAATCCGGCACTGCACTGGCTGCCCGATATCAGCCGCTATTTAGCGCAGCTGCCTGCCCGTACCCCGCGCTTATATGGCGAGCCGCTGCTGAATCCGGAGCTAGCTGCGCTGGCACAGAGCCGGCTGTTTGCCGATCAGGCGGAAGCGGATGCGCTGGTGCTCAGCCATGGTGCGGTGGACGCGGTTGAGCGTCTGTTACTGGCGCATCTGAAGCCCGGTGACAAAGTCATCGTCGAAGATCCCTGTTTTCTGGGCACCATCAACACCCTGAATCAGGCCGGACTGGAAGCCGTTGCCGTCAGTGTTGATGCTGAAGGTCTGCAGACAGAGGCTTTGGCGGCGGCGCTGGCGACCGGTGTGCAGGCCCTGATCTGTACTCCCCGTGGTCATAACCCGACCGGTTGCAGTTTGAGCCAGACCCGGGCGACAGAAATCCGCAGCTTGTTGGCGCAATACCCGGATGTATTGCTGATCGAGGATGACCATTTCGCCACCGTTGCCGGCTCGGCGTATTACAGCATCATGCCCGCAGGCCATCGTCATCACGCGCTGGTGCGTTCGGTATCGAAAGGTTATGGCCCGGACCTGCGCTGTACCTTTATTCACAGCGATGCCCAGACCCGTGAACGCCTGTTGCTGCGTCTCACACCGGGCAGCAATTGGGTCAGCCATCTGCTGCAGGATCTGCTCTGCCTGTTGCTGGCCAGCGATGAGGTACAGCAGCAGCTGGCACAGGCGGCGGATTATTACCGGGCGCAGCACAGCGCACTGGCGGCGGCGCTGAATGCGGCAGAATTACCGGGACTGCCAGTGCTCAGCGCACCGGCGGACGGTCTTAATTTCTGGCTGCCATTGCCGGGGCTGGATGCAGAGCAAATCAGCCATCGTCTTGCCCGCTACGGCTGGCTGGTACGCGATGCGGCGGTGTTCAGTGTGCGTCAGCCACAGAGTGCGTTGCGCATAACCATCAGTGAGCTGGACGGCGAACAGCAACAGAAGCTGATTGCTGATCTGCGCAAATGCCTGTGACAAAAACGGTGCGGCTTTGCCAGCACCGGTTAAATCCGCGAGAATAACGATCTGATTTTTCTGGCCCGGAGGCCGGGTATTTTATGACCACCCGTATTGCTATCAATGGTTTCGGCCGTATCGGCCGCTGTGTACTGCGTGCTCTGTACGAAAATGGCTATCGCGGGCAGTTGCAGGTGGTGGCCATTAACGAGCTGGCCGATATTGAAACCATCAGCTATATGCTGCGCTACGACAGTACCCACGGGCGCTTTCCGGGGCAGGTTGAGGTGGTGGATGAACGTCATCTGAGTGTTAATGGCGACCGTATCTGTATCCGCCACGAAGCCGATGCCGCCGCCCTCGACTGGGCTGCGCTGAATATTGATCTGGTGCTGGAATGCAGCGGCCAGATAAAAACCCGCGAAGAGTGTGAGCAGCATCTGGCCGGTGGCGCGCATAAAGTGCTGATCTCTAACCCTGCCGACAGTGCGGTGGATAACACCATTATTTTTGGTCTTAATCAGCACACGCTGAGTGACGATCAGCACATCGTTTCCAACGGTTCCTGCTCGACCAATTGTCTGCTGCCGATTCTGACACTGTTGGATGACGCCTTCGGCATCGAAGCCGGGGTAACCACCACCATTCACTCGGCGATGAACGATCAGCCGGTGATTGACGCCTACCATTCCGATTTACGCCGCACCCGCGCTGCAGGGCAAAGTATTATTCCGGTCGATACCGGATTGCCGCTGGGCATTGCGCGGTTAATGCCGAAGCTCGCCGGTAAAATCGAAAGCCTGCATGTACGCGTGCCAACCATTAACGTGTCGGCGCTGGATATCAGTCTGCAATTACAGCAGCCAACCACCACGGATGCGGTTAATGCACTGCTGGCAGAAGCCAGCACCGGTGGATTAAAGGGGATTATCGGTATCACCCATGATGCGCATGCTTCTATCGATTTTAATCATGATCCGCGCTCAGGGGTTGTCGATGCCACACAGACCCGTGTCAGTGGCGGTCAGCTGCTGAAGTTGCTGGTGTGGTTTGATAACGAATGGGGTTTTGCCAACCGGATGCTGGATACTGCGATGGCGATGAGTAAGCGCTGAGAGGCGTGCTTCTTCACATTGCCGTGCTGGGTTTCTTATTGTTTTTATGGATATTTGAAAAGGAATTTTTATATGGATTGTAAGCTTTTACCAGCTCATGCTTGGATGTGCTCAGTAGTAAAACGAATATTTTTTTTATGTGCCTTTTTCATGTCTGGTTCAGTTTCTGCTTATGATCTTAATAGTAAATTGTGTCCAGTAACTATGAAGGGATTTATTGATGGAAAATATCCCGTAACCTTCAGTTTTCCTTCAGCACCTGAAATCTTTAGCCCCGATGAAACCGAAGCATTTTTATATGGAGATTATGTCTACGACAAGTACGGAAAGTTAATTTCACTGGAGGGTAGAAAGAGCAGTGGAACAACTCTGACGTTAAAAGAAGAAGGTGCTTTGTTTGAATTGATAGTTGGGAAGGAGGGGGTTTCCGGTACCTGGAGTGATGGTGTGAAAGTACTTCCGGTTTCGTTGGAAATCTCTGACACGGTCTACACAGGAAAAACGGAGGGAGGCTTAGCCTTTACTGACCGGATAGCTGTTGAAAATGACGGTTTTAAACGGACTCTTGAGGTTAATGGAATAGTTATTGATATATACAGTATGGGAAGTTGGGGCTGTCGTGATGCAGAGATAAAAGGTAACTTCTTTAATATTAAGTCAAATCGTGTCAATGGTCTGGATCTTACTGGTTTTTTTTATTTTATAGAGTACAGACCCTGGGGGTTGCTTCCTACTTCAGGAGGGGTTGTATTTCATCCTGATGGTAGTTATTTGCGCCTGAATGGGTCGGAAGGCTCTCGCTCAGGAATGTTTGACTACAATTTGATTAACTGTGAAGTAAGTTTCGAAGAAGAATTCATTGTCGAAACCTGTGTCAAGCAAAGCGTGAAGCCTGAGCATCCGGGTCGTGAAGACTCTCATATTTTCGGCAAGGAAGATGAGATCGTCAGTCGTTATTACGTATCACTTCAGGGTATTAATCTGTCATCCGTTACCTATAGACATCGCAGTATTCATGCGGAAGCAGAGCAATATTTTCAGACAGTTTCAGATACTCCGTGGTCTCTAGGCAAACTGGATTAGTAGATGATTCCTGCAGCTTTAGTGTACGCTGCCAAACTGCAGATCCGCCAGCCGTTTATACAGCGGTGAATGCGCCAGCAGTTCGTTATACGTACCTATCGCTACCAGCTGTTCATGATCAAATACCGCAATACGGTCAGCATTGGTGATGGTTGCCAGGCGGTGGGCGATGACAAAGTTGGTGCGGTTTTTCATTAATACATCCAGTGCCTGCTGTACCAGATGCTCGCTCTGAACATCGAGGGCGCTGGTGGCGTCATCCAGCAATAGTATTTCCGGATCGCGCAAAATAGCACGGGCAATGGCTAGTCGTTGTTTTTGTCCATCGGACAGTTTTACCCTTTGCTCACCTAAAAATTACTAATATTTACCCGGTAATTTCTGAATATATTCTTCAGCCTTGGCAGCGATCAGAATTTCGTCCTCGCTGGGACCGGCAGTTATACCGGATTGGAACGGAGTTAGGCAGAACCGTGTGACATAGAGGAGGGGCGATGAATCACTGCATTACTGCGGATTTTCGTCGGAACCGGTATCAACTACATACTGATTGCGGCCGTTGTTTTTTGCGTTATAAAGGGCTTCATCGGCCCGGATACAAACGGAATCTATGGTGTCGCTGGTCAGAACCGGCGTAATTCCAAAACTGCATGTCACTGGTTGCTTCAGTTCTTCAACGCCTAGACTGCCGGAGTTAAGCAGCTGCATTATTTTTTCAATTCTATTAATGGCCGTATCCATACTGCATTCCTGAAGTAAAATCATAAACTCCTCACCGCCAAACCGGTACACCTTATCGACAGGGCGGATATTGGCTTCAATCAGCTTCACAAATGCCAGCAATACCTTGTCACCAATATCATGACCAAAGTTATCGTTAATCTTTTTAAAGAAATCAATGTCGGCGGCAATCAGAAATAAGCTTTTATCGCTCTGTTCCAACCGCGATGCCATCTTTTCAATATCCCTGAAATGATCCTGAAAGGATCTCCGGTTCAGGGCATTGGTTAACGAATCCCGATAAGCCAGGTTTTTCAGCTGAAGTGTTTTTTCACGCAGAGAGTGCTGGAGTAAATATTGCTGTCTTACATTTTTATGGTGGGTGATCGATAACAGTATGCCTGCGCCATTAGTGAACGTATAACCAAAAATCATCATTATCTGGTCATGAACATTCAGCTCTTTCAGGGTGAGTACAATGAGTATCGCCATGGACGAGTGGTAGAGACAAATGATTGTTGAGAGCTTTACCGTCAGTATGCCGGCAGCGTACAGACTGAGCATGATGATGATGTCAAACAAGGCGTACAGCGCGTAGTCACCCAGAAAGGTAAACGAACCCAGCTCCAACAGAACAAACACCACAAATAAAGTACAGAACAGCAAGGCATCGTAAGTGGAAGGGCGCTGCACATGGGGAATAACCAATAAGAAAATAAGACAGACACCGATATGAAGCAGTCGCTGTATCAGCAGAAACGTATCCCATGGTGCAGGTTTCACAACCATGAAATCAGACAGCATAAACATAGGGATGGATATGGTAATAAAAGCACAAAGTCCAAAGACCAGGCGACGTTGTTTCGGCAGTTCCTCCTGACGGAAGAGGTTCTCTTTCTCAGGGCCTTTAAAAACGGCAAGAAAGCGATGCATGTGCGGCGATCCGAAGTCCATATCAACAGTCGGCTTTTCCCCCATTACTTTACCTCAACGATTGTTTAGTAATAGCCTAGCCCAACTTGCTGATCCGTCCACATCCCGGTGCTATCGTACTGAATCACGCATACAGTGGCCGCAAGGCGGGCGCTGTAACGCTTGTTATTAATAAAAGTGTCGATCAAAAACCGGGCTAAACTGCGAATAAGACAGCCGTTTATATATGCCGGAGTTATTGCATGCTTATCCGTACCCGCCTGACCCTTGCCCTGTTGTCAGCTGTCATCATCCCTTTGCTGATCATTACCATTCTTGTTGTTCTGGAACTGCGCAGCAGCGCTCTGAACAGCTTTGAAACCCGCAGCAGTGCTGAAATCCGTCATATTGATACCGCCTTCAGCCTTTACCTTAATGGCCTGGCAGAAGATGCCGCTTTTCTGGCTTCGACCCAGGCGCTGAAAGCTCTGGACGAGTCGGTATCGGATTATCGTGGTGCTGCAAAACCGACCTTTGCTCAGCGCAGTGGCAGTGTTGAGGCTGATGCCTATGCACTGATGGACGATTTCGGTAAGGCACGGCCGGATCTGGCTTATGTTTTTCTGGGGCTCAGCAGTGGTGGTTATATTCAGTGGCCGGGCAGTGATCTGGGCAAGTATGACCCGCGTCAGCGTCCCTGGTATATCGCTGCTCAGGCTGATCCTGGCAAGCCGGTACGGGCAGCCGCCTATGAAGACGTAAACACCGGAGCCCCGCTGCTTGATTACCTGCATACCTTTACCACCGACAGCGGCCTGCAAGGTGTGGTCGGGGTGGATGTCACCCTGAGTAAGCTGACCGATATGGTGCAGCAGGTACAGTTCGGCAAAGACGGCTATCTGATTCTGGTGGAAGAAACCGGTACGGTGCTGGCCGATAGTGGCAATAAAACAAATAACTTTAAAAATATAAAAGAGCTGGGCGAAGCCTATCAGCAGTTTTTTTCCCGTGAAGGATTATTTGAAACTGAGCTTAATGGGCAGCGCTGGTTTGCAACGGCTTACACATCACCGGCGTTGGGCTGGAAATTTATCGGCGTTATTCCGGCTGACGAAGTGTTTGCTGTTGCCACTAAAGTGCGCAATACCATTTTACTGATCAGTCTTGTGTTGCTGGGTATTTTTGCCGTACTGGCTTACTGGATCAGCAACCTGATTGCCAAACCGATTGGTGCAGTTACCCGGGGTCTGGAAGAAGTTGCCAGTGGTGAAGGGGATCTGACGCGCAGACTGAGAGTGCTCAGCTCAGATGAGTCCGGACAGATGGCTAATGCTTTTAACCGTTTTATTACCATGATTCATTCACTGGTATCCGATATTAATGAAGGCGCCGCAGATGTAAAAAATCAGGCTCTGGCTGCACAGGCTATTTCCGATCAGCTGGCGGGTATTTCTGATCAGCAATCCAACTCGATAGAACAGGTATCGACAGCGTTTAATGAAATGGTGGCGACGTCCAATGAGGTGGCAAAAAACTGCAGCGAAACGGCGATTGCCGCCGACCAAAGCCAGCATCATGTGGAAGACGGGCGGCAATTTATTCAGAAAACGACGAACGCAGTAACGGCTCTTGAAAAGGTCATTGAAGATTCCAACCAAGCAATGTCGACCCTGGCAGAAGAGTCGCGCAATATCACCACCATTCTCGATACCATTCGCGGTATCGCCGAGCAGACCAATTTACTGGCACTGAATGCTGCCATTGAGGCGGCACGAGCAGGCGAACAGGGGCGCGGCTTTGCGGTAGTGGCCGATGAAGTACGGACTCTTGCCGGGCGTACTGCGGAATCAACCGAGGAAATTGATCAGATGATTACCTCGCTGATTAACCGCACCAGTGAGGTGTCGGGCAAGCTGGCCAGCAGCCTGGATCACTCACGGGAAACCGCAGAGACTACCGAGCAGACCCGTGCGGTATTTGAGTCCATCGAAGAATCCGTCGCCCGAATCCGTGATATGGCCACCCAGATTGCGGCGGCCGCTGAAGAACAGCATCTGGTGGCGGAAGAAATAAACCAGAATATTATCCGCATTAATACCGAAGCCACCAATGCCAACGACAGTTCACGGCAGCTGAAAGAAAACTCTGATTCGCTTGGTAATCTGTCACATGAATTATCAGCGCTGGTCAGCCGCTTCCGGGTTTAAATTCAGGGTCACCGGGCTGGCTGATCGTTGGTGTTTTTAAACTAGGTGTTTTTAAACTGCAGATCGGCCAGCCGTTTGTACAGTGGCGAATGTTGCATCAGCTCCTGATGCGTTCCTATCGCCACCAGTTGGCCATGATCAAACACCGCAATACGGTCAACATTAGTGATGGTGGCTAAGCGGTGGGCAATCACAAAGGTGGTGCGGTCTTTCATTAAGATATCCAGCGCCTGTTGCACCAGATGCTCACTTTGCGCATCGAGGGCGCTGGTGGCTTCATCCAGCAATAATATTTCCGGATCACGTAAAATAGCACGGGCAATGGCCAGTCGTTGTTTTTGTCCACCGGACAGCTTCACCCCTTGCTCACCTAAAAAAGACTGATATTTATCCGGTAATTGCTGAATAAATTCATCGGCATTTGCGGCCCTGGCTGCGGCCAGAATTTCAGTCTCACTGGCATCGGGTTTGCCATAACGAAGGTTATCCAGCACGTTGGCGCTGAACAGCACCGGTTGCTGTGGCACCAGTGCAAACTGGCCGCGCAGCTGCTGTAAATCCCAGTCCCGTAACGATTTTCCATGCAGAAGAATATCGCCCTGTTGTGGATCGCGAAAGCGTAGCAATAAATCAAATAAGGTGGATTTTCCGGCTCCGGATGGGCCAACCAGTGCGATGCGCTCGCCGGGCTGAATATCCAGTGTTAAATGGCTGATGGCTTTACTGTCCGGACGGCTGGGGTAGTGATAATGCACATCGCGGAAGCTCACTAGCGGCTGACCGGCCTGCTCCTCAGGCGGGATTATTGTGCTTTGCTGTGGTGACTGAATTTCAGCTTCGGTCGCCAGCAGCTCGCGGATACGTTCGGCGGCACCGGCGGCACGCTGTACTTCACCATAGACCTCGGTCACGGCGGCCAGCGAACCGGCGACCATAATGGCGTAAAACACAAAGGCAGCCAGATCACCGCCGGACAGTTTTCCGGCAATCACATCACTGCCGCCGATATACAGCATACCGGCCACTGAACCCATCACCAGCACCATCACCAGAGCGATCAGCCAGGCGCGCTGGCGGATTCGTTTCAGGGCTACGTCAAAAGCACCTTCAGCGGCGAGGGCAAATTGTTGGGTAACAATATCTTCGCGGGTAAATGCCTGCACCACTTTAATATGCTGCAGACTTTCACCGGCCCAGGCGCCGACACTGGCAATTTTATCCTGGCTGTCACGGGACAGTTTTTTCACCTTGCGGCCAAAATAAATCATCGGAAAAACCACTAAAGGCACGGCGACCAGAACAATCAGGCTGAGTTTTAAATTGCTTAAAAACATCAGGGTAATGCCACCGATAAAGGTCAGCGAATTACGCAGGGCAAAGGAAAATGAGGAACCTATCACCGTCTGCAGTAATGTGGTGTCGGTGGTTACCCGGCTCTGAATTTCACCGGCCAGATTATCTTCAAAAAAGCTGGGAGGCAGGCTGACCAGATGCTGGTACAGCTGCTTGCGTATGTCGGCCACGACCCGTTCACCGAGCCACGACACCATATAAAAGCGGAAATAAGCGCCGGTAGAAACCAGTACAACCAGAATGGCGAACAGCTGCAGGGCATCGGCCAGACCTTCGGTGGATTGTGCAGCAAAACCATTGTCGATCATTAAGCGCACGCCTTGTCCTAATCCGAGGGTGAGCCCGGCGGTAGCAACCAGCGCAATAATGGCGATGGTTAAGCGGAATTTATAAGGGCGGATAAATTGCCAGAGCCAGAGCAGCATCAGAAAGGTCTTTTTTAATAAGAAGTTACTCAGGCTAACGGCTGCGCACTTTTGGAGCAAGGTGCATACACGACGTTCTCATGCTGACGGTACATCGTGCAGTCTGTTTGCTGCTGGTACAAATGACAGTCTGCATGCGCGGCAGAAGTGATAACGCAGGCTAAGATAATCTTTAAGACAATATTCGGAAGGATGAGTTATGCGTTTCTCAAAGTTACTGAAGTTCGTATTCATACTGTTACTGACTGCCGGATTTAAACCCGTTTGGGCAGGAGACCTGACGGAGCTGGAATACATAACCGAATCTTATCCACCTTATAATTTTAAGGAAGGTAACCAGCTGCAGGGGATCGCAGTCGATGTATTGGTTGCTGCAACGGCGGCCGCGGGTGATCCTTTATCTGTTGCCAGCATTCGTATGCTGCCCTGGCCGAGAGCGTATCTTCGGGCTCAGAAGGAGGATGGCGTGGTGCTTTTTTCTACCACCAGAACTGAGCAGCGTGAACCGTTGTTTCAATGGGTTGGTCCTATTGCCGCAACCCGGGTGGTTCTGATGGCCCGTAAGGCAGACAATATTGTTATCAGTAGTGTTGATGATATCAGCCGCTATACCGTGGGGGCGATTCTTGATGATATTGGTGAGCAACTGTTAAAAAGCGCCGGTGTTGCTGAATCTTCGATCAAAATTATTCCTTCAGCAGATGCGTTAGCGAAAATGCTGGGGGCGGGGCGTATCCAGCTTTGGGCTTACGAAGAGAACGTCGCCCGTTGGTATATTAAACAAAGCAAACTCGACAATACTCAGTTCGAAGTTGTGCATGTGCTGAAAGAGAGTGATCTTTATTACACGCTTAACAACAATATACCGGCAGCAACGGTTCAGCGTTTGCAGGATGGTGTGGATAAAATCCTGAATGATAAAGCCGCGTATCAAAAAATTCTGGACCGTTATTTATAAGCCGTCGGCACAGATGAGCATCATCGGTAAGCATGTGCGTTCCAGCCGTAGGGCGGGCACTGCCCGCCAGACTGTGGGAACGCTTTTATCTGTGTAAACGGCATTTATCTGTGGGAACGGCTTTCAGCCGTGACAACACCGAAAAAAACCATCACGGTCAGCACTGGCGTTTTATCAGGCGGGCGTACTCAGGCGTTACGCGCCGTATCCTGAATACGCTGCACCATCGCGCGCAGTCCGTTACCACGGGTCGGACTCAGGTGTTTGACCAGATCAATTTTGCTGAAATAGTTGTCGATATCAAACGCGATAATATCGGCCGGGGTTTTGTGGTTGTACGCCGCCAATACCACACCGAGTAAACCGCGCACGATGTGTGCGTCGGAGTCGGCTTCAAAATTCAGCATGCCGTTATTCAGTTCGCTGTCGATCCACACCTGACTCTGGCAGCCGCGCAGCAGGTAAGTATCATTTTTCTTGTCATCACTCATCGCCGGTAATTGTTTACCCAGATCGATGATGTATTTGTAGCGCTCTTCCCAGTCGTCAAAAAAGCCGAGGGTATCGAGGATGTCGTCGGTGCTGATGTCTGCCCCGAACGGGTTCTGTACTAAAGCCATGATCAGTCCTTACAGCGATTCAACAAAACGGCGGATGCGGTGTGCAGCTTCGATGCATTCATCCACGCTGGCCACCAGTGCCATACGTACGCGGTTTTCACCGGGGTTAATGCCATCGACGGTGCGCGATAAATACGAGCCGGGCAATACGGTTACATTCTGCTGGGCAAATAATTGCTGGGCGAAGGTTTCTTCATTAATCGGGGTTTTTGCCCATAAATAAAAACTGGCGTCGGTCTGTTCCACCGCCATGACCGGACTAAGAATTTCAATCACCGCGCGGAATTTTTGCGTGTACAGCGCACGGTTATCGGCAACGTGCTGCTCGTCGTTCCAGGCGGCGATAGAGGCCAGCTGCGTTTGCAGCGGCATAGCACAACCGTGGTAAGTACGGTACAGCAGGAAAGGTTTTAACAGCGCGGCGTCACCGGCAATAAAACCGGAGCGCAGGCCTGGCAGGTTGGAGCGCTTGGACAGCGAGTGAAACACCACGCAGTTTTTATAATCGTGGCGGCCTAAACGGGCACAGGCTTCGAGCAGGCCTATCGGCGCTTCTTTGCCATCGACATAAATTTCGGAATAGCACTCATCACTGGCCAGGACGAAATTGTAACGGTCGGCCAGCTCAATCAGCTGTTTAAACTGTTCGAAGCTCAGCACTGCGCCGGTCGGGTTGCCCGGTGTGCACAGGAACAATAACTGGCAGCGCTGCCAGACATCCGCCGGCACGGCGTTGTAATCCGGGTGGAAATCGTTATCGGCCAGACAAGGCAGGAAATGCGGCGTGGCACCGGCCAGATAGGCTGCGCCTTCGTAAATCTGATAGAACGGATTCGGGCTGACCACCAGAGCATCAGGCTGACTGCGGTCAACCACCGCCTGGGTAAAGGCAAAAATAGCTTCGCGTGTACCGTTGACCGGAATCACCTGAGACACCGGGTCGATGTTATCCAGACTGAAGCGGCCTTTGAGCCAGCTGGCAATGGCTTCGCTCAGCTGTGGCAGCCCCTTGGTGGTCGGGTAATTTTCCAGACGGCTGATATTGTCGATCATCGCCTGTTGTACAAAGGCCGGAGACGGATGCTGAGGCTCGCCGATGGACAGCGCGATATGTGGCAGCTGTGCATTCGCCGTAACGGCGGCTTTCAGCTTAGCGAGTTTCTCAAAGGGATAGGGCTGTAATTTGCTCAGATCGGGATTCATGCCTTCCACCGGAGTTCGGAATTTCAGATGCGCGGCATTATACAGGCATTTGCGCAGGATGCTGCTTTGGCGGCCTGCCGGAATTTGACGCTGGCCATCATGCCACCCATAGTTTCAGCACGGATATTGTTTCGGACGGAAAATAATGCGGCGGCGTATTTGTTTGATATTAGCCTGGCTGCTGACCTTATCTGCCACAGAGTTGCAGGCGGAAATAGCGCAAGAGTTCTGGGCGCAGCAGGGCGTAATGAATCTGTCCGGCAGGCCGGTAACTCAGCCATTGGCGCTGGCGGGAGAGTGGCGTTTTGCCTGGCAGCAGCTGAGTGATGGCACAGGCAGTGATGACTGGCCGTTGTTTGTTATGCCATCGACCTGGGATCAGAGCGGCCAGGCCGGTTATCAGTACCCGGGGCAGGGCTATGCCACCTTTGTGCTGGATATTCAGGGGCTTGATCCACAGGTTGACTGGGCGTTGTTTGTGCCGGAAATCGCCACCAGTTTCCGCCTGTTGGCCAATGGCCGCGATATTCTGCATGGCGGCCGCGTGGGTACTTCCCGTCAGGAGGTACAACCCTATCAGGGCAATCGCTGGGTCAGGCTGGGAGGTATCGCTGATGGCCGTCTGCAGCTGGTGCTGCAGGTTGCTAATTATCACCATCACAGTGCCGGGCCATGGCAGCCACTGTTACTGGGCCCGGAAGATCAGATCACCCGAGGCTACGCCCAGCATGTGATTTATGAAGCCGTTATCCTGCTGCTGTTATTGTTGATTGGTCTGCTGTTGGTGATGGAATATACGGTAGACCGTAAAGACCGCACCGGACTGTGGCTGGGGCTGTTTACCCTGATGCTGGGCGTACGCCTTGGTACCGCCTCATTTGCCCCGCTGTACTGGATGCTGAGCCTTAATCCACCCTGGGAGCTGCATATCCGGGTGATTTATATCAGCATGCTGGTCAGCCCGGTGCTGTTGTTTGGCTGGCTGCACTCTGCTTTCGGTACCGACTTCAGCCGGAGTCTGCGTAATCTGTTCAGCCTGCCTTTCCTGTTAGCCGCGCTGCTTTGTCTGTTGTTACCGCCGCTGTGGTTTACCGCATTACTGGGAATCTTTGGTGGTTTGCTGCTGCTGGGTGTGGTGGTTTCAACGTCGGCATTGCTGCGTATGGTGTATCTCGGCCGTCGTGGTGCCTGGCTGATTCTGCCGGGGACGATGCTGTTGGGTGTGGCGGTTATTCACGATGTGCTGCTGAATAATCAGCTGCTGAGCGGACAGTACTGGTCGCCGCTGGGGTTTCTGATTTTTATTGTGTCGATGATCTGTAACTTCCTGCTGAACCGGGTCTGGTCACGGCAGGAAATTGTTCGTCTGAGCGAAGAACTGCGGCTGATAAACCGCGAGCTGGAACAGCGGGTGGCGGAGCGTACTCAGGCGCTGGCGGAGAAAGCCAACGCCCTGCTGGATGCCAACCAGCAGCTGCAGGTGCTGGCGGATGTGGATGGCCTGACCGGCCTGCTGAATCGCCGTGCTTTGCTGGAGCAATTGCAGCAACTGAAGCAGTGGCAGGGTAGCGTTGCGGTTTTGTGGATCGATCTGGATCACTTTAAACGTATTAATGATGGCTTTGGTCACGCCGCCGGTGATGCGGTGCTGGCGGCCTTTGGTGCATTGCTGCGCCGTCTCGGGCGTGACCGTGACCGGCTGGCACGGCTGGGCGGGGAAGAGTTT